>Ga0265295_1007591_pt1 | contig 12404 bp, 12 predicted proteins | sample Munlansysbiofilm_FD_192503 | JGI IMG/M metagenome (GOLD analysis project Ga0265295, IMG submission 192503) | Leachate microbial communities from a municipal landfill in Southern Ontario, Canada - Methane capture system biofilm | ecosystem: Engineered > Solid waste > Landfill > Unclassified ... | reverse complement strand
AAGAAGGGTGTTTTCCGGGCAGAGACAGCCGGTTGCCGCCTTTACCACGGTTCCCATAACAAGAATGCTGACCCCGTCCGGTCCTTTCATTCCAAATCGGCTTACCACATCTGATACATCAGGGTTTAGAGAGAGCATCAGTCCCCATCCGGAATCTGGTCTTGCCCCGGTTTTTTCTTCAACATAATCCAGATTTTTTGAGAGAGGGACGATTGATGCAGCCTCGGCAGTCGGAACACCTATTGAATAGGGCAGGTTCATCTGGGGATCTTCATCTACAGCAAGGACTGAATATCCTCTTAGTGCAAAAAGATGGGAAAGGATTGCAGTGAGGGTTGTCTTTCCAACCCCGCCCTTTCCGGTGATGACAACCCGAAATCCCGTGCCAGTCATCTCGGGTTCATCCCCCGTATTTCCTTTCTGGCTATCTCTTTCCCCCTGCAGGGTGGACAAATCTTTTTGATATGCTCTATGAGGCCGGGATTGAGCTTTGCATAGGTTGCCTGTAGCAATTTTTCAGGAGCAAAATGTTTTCCGCAGACTTCGCATCTGGCAAGTGCGATATGTGTGTCTGACCATGATTTCATGATTCTCTGGCCGTCCAAATCCTCAAAGATTATTGCATTAGTAGGGCATACACTGGCACATGCACTGCACCCGGCACAGGCTGGATTTTCTTCAAAAAATGGAGTATTGACAACAGTATACGGCCCCCGGTTAATGAAATGAATGGCTGATGTGCCCATTATCTCATTGCAGACCCTGACACACAGACCGCAAAGAATACATTTTCCCATCAGCGGGTCATCATGAACTATCTTCTTTAGGAAGCGTGTCCTGGTGACCCCATACTTTGCTGCCATTTCCTTGATTATTTCAGACTTTGGTGCTTCGGACAGATAGAGTTCAAAAAGCATGCTCCGGTGTTTTACAATGTCAGGGGTATCTGTCAGGATCTCAAGTCCATTATGTACCCGGATGGTACATGCGGGAGTCATCTCTGTTTTTCCGCAGGTTACTATCTCTACCATGCAAAGCCTGCAGGCACCATATGGCTCGAGAGATTTTTCATAGCAGAGATGAGGGATATCGATATGCTCACGGATGGCAGTTTCTAGGAATATCTCGCCTTCAATAGCGAGATACTGGTTCTTGTTGATGGTAATAGTGACTCTCTTCCGGTCATCACTGTGGTCAATTGCCATCTTCATACCTCCGTGCTGAGAAGCCGTTCATATTCCTCGCCAAAATACTTCAGTGTTGTCAAAACCGGATTGGGTGCTGTCTGACCAAGGCCGCAGAGAGACGTCTTCACAATGGTATCTGACAGGGATTTCAACACCTCGATATCTGTTTCAGTTCCTTTTCCTGCCATAATCCTGTTTAAGATGAGGAGCAGATGTTTGAGGCCCTCCCGGCAGGGAACACATTTCCCACACGACTCACTCGATGCAAAATTTATGAAATACCTGGCGATATCAACCATGCTGGTATCTTCGTCCATTACAACAAGGCCACCAGACCCCATCATGGTTCCAACATGGTTCAGATTCTCAAAGTCTACCGGAGTATCAAAGAGCCTTGCCGGAATACACCCGCCAGATGGACCGCCGGTCTGGACCGCTTTTACCGCTTTGCCTTCTGCACCACCATTTCCGATATCATAAATGATAGTGTTCAGGGACGTTCCAAGGGGAACTTCGACCATCCCTACATTGTCTACTTTTCCAACCAGGGAAAAGACTTTTGTCCCGGTGTTTCCTTTTGCTCCGATACCTGCGTACCAACCAGCCCCTTTGTGTATGATGACCGGGACGTTGCACCAGGTCTCAACATTGTTCAGATCAGTGGGCCTGCCCCAGACTCCTTTATCAGTAAGCCTCGGAGGACGGAGTCGTGGTCTGCCAATCTTTCCTTCGATGGAGGCTACAAGAGCGGTAGACTCACCACAAACAAAAGCCCCGGCTCCGATGGCAATTTGAATATCAAAGTCAAACCCGGTATTGAGGATGTTTTTTCCGAGAAGGCCAAGCCCACGTGCCTGGTCAAGAGCAATCATGAGTCTCTCTATTGCAAGCGGGTATTCTGCCCTGATGTAAATAAGCCCCTCGTGAACACCCATCGCATAGGCTCCGATGAGCAGCCCTTCCATCAGCATGTGGGGATCACTTTCCATCTCGTTCCGGTTCATGTAGGCTCCCGGATCCCCTTCATCAGCGTTACAGACGATAAATTTCTCTTCTCCCGGAGCCTTTTTCGTAATTTCCCATTTCAGGCCGGCTGGAAACCCGGCGCCTCCTCTTCCCCGAAGACCAGACTTTTTTACTTCATCAATGACTGCATCAGGGGTCATGTTGGTGAGTGCCTGAAAAGCTGCTCTATATCCGCCTATTGCAATATATTCATCAATATCTTCCGGGTTTATGAATCCCGAATCCCTGAGGATCACTTTTTTCTGGTGTTTGAAAAACTGAACATCCCCATAATCGGGGATATGCTCAAAACCATCTCCATATACCAGCGTTCCGGTAATATGATCCCAGTCAGTAACTTTGCACAGGGCAAGATCTTCTGGAACCTCTCCACTGAGGCTGAGGGAAAGTATCCGTTCTGCATCATGGACAGATACCTTATGTAACAAAACCAGGGCTTTTCCAGGGATGCTGACCGAGACTATCGGCTCTTCTTTGCAGTACCCGATGCATCCGGTCTTTACAAGGGAGATGGTATACCCTTCTTTTTGAATGATATCCCGCATCCGGTCATAGAGCTCTAATCCGCCCACTGCTATCCCGCATGAAGAGGTCCCAACCCCGATCCTCACATGCCCGGGGTGTATTTTGGCAAGTCCGCTTTTTCGGATCTGTTCAAGATCTTCAGGTGACTGTATTTTCATCGTTTCCACCCGAACTCTTCAAGTATTTGTGGGATTTTTTCAGGCGTCACATACCCGTAGAGATGTCCGTCAATATGTATGACGGGAGACATGCTGCAGGCACCAAAACATCTGGCTATTTCGACGGTAAATCGGTTGTCCTCTGTCGTCTGAAAGTATTTTCCATTCTGGCTCATATTTGTGATCTTTAACAGTTCTTCAAGCGTCCTGAGGATCGCTTCTGCACCTTTTACATGGCAGGGAGTTCCCATGCAGACCGTAATAAGGTGTTCTCCTATCGGTTGTAAACTGAAGAACGAGTAAAAGGTAACGAGTCCGTACAGTTCTGATAACGGGGCCTCTATCTTTGTTGATAGCAATTTTAAGGTGTCTATTGGGATGTGTTTCTCCCGTATCTGGATCTCCCGTAAGATTCCAAGTGTTTTGCCGGAAGGTGATGTATACTGTGCAATAATTTCGTCAAGTGCCTTTTCATCCATGATACTCTCCAAAAAGAAGTGAGAGGATCAGATATTGAGTGCCTTTCGCTTTCGGTTAATCTCTGCTTCCAGGAGATCTGCAGCAAGCACCGGGTCTGGTTCTACTGCAAAGGCAGAATTTGTGATTCCTTTTACTCCGTCTGCAAGGAGATTGAGAACATTACTGCTGCCAAATATCTTTGGTGGGATACCAAGGACTGTGTAAACCCCGGATGCGACAAAATAGGTTCCGATAGATATGGCTTTCTGGGAGTACCATTCAGGAGCGGCTCCTCCAAGAGGAAGATCTCCAATTCCAACTCCTAATTCTTTTGCAATGTTCGCAGCCAGAACGAGGATCCTCGAGCAGTCAACACAGGAACCCATGTGGAGTACCGGGGGGATGCCGAGTAGTTTACAGACCGATGCAAGGCCTTCTCCTGCCATATCTGCAGCTTCAGGGACGAGGAGTCCTGCTTTTCCACAGGCGATTGCTGCACACCCGGTCTCGACCACCAGAATATTTCTCTTGATGAGTTCTTTTGCCAGGGTGATGTGACCATAATCCTGTTTAATCCTCGGGTTATTACATCCGACTATCCCGACACACCCTTTAATTGTGCCAGCGACAATTGCATCGATAAGGGGTTTATATGTTCCGCCAAGAGCCTTCCGTATCGTCTCTTCTGAAAACCCTGCCATCACTTTCATTGGCTTTTCCGGGATCCGAACTCTGTCCGGGTTTCGGTTTGGAAAGTTTTCAATGGCCAGTTTTATGATCTCTTTTGCGGTATCTATTGCATTTTCGGGATTGAATTCCTTATAGATAGTCCCGATAATCTTCGCTTTTGTGCTGGTCGTAATGACTTTGGTATGGTAACATCCCGCCGTTGCCGGAACTGATGGGAAGATGCACTGGTAATCGACGATCATCGCTTCTACTGCGCCGGTTGCAATGGCCAGTTCCTGGTCGAGAAAACTGCCGGCGATTGGAATGCCGCTTCTCATAAGGAGTTCATTCCCCGTGCAGCACATGCCTACAAGGTTAATTCCCTGTGCTCCCTTCTCCTTTGCAAACTTTTTGAGTTCAGGATCTTCTGCTGCATTTACAATAACCTGTGAAAGCAGCGGGTTATGGCCATGAAGTACAATGTTGACTTTCTCTTTACTGAGGGTTGCAAGGTTGGTCAGGGATGTTATCGGCTTTGGAGTGCCAAATAAAATATCTGAGCATTCTGTTGCGGCCATTGACCCACCCCAGCCATCAGAGAGGGATGTCCGCATTGCATGAAGGAGGATGTTTACATAATCAGCGTCAACACCCATATGAACCCGATGCAGTGCTTCGACAATCTCCCGGTCAATACCCCGTGGCATAATCCCGGCTTTTTTCCAGATCTCTTTTGTCTGAGCAGGAGCCCTCTCTGCAAGCTGGAGTTTGCCTTTGACCGTTCCAAATTCTTCTAAAATGCCAAGAGCCAGGTCTTTTGCGATCTCTTCTTTGTCTCTTCCCTCGGTCTTGATCCCGTATTCGGTTGCCAGAACCTTCAGCTTTTCTATATCGGTGATCTGGTATCCCTGAGATTTTCCTTCTGCTGTCTCAAGTAAGACTTCCACAACCTCCCTGCCATGATCTGAATGAGCAGCTGCCCCGACACTGAGATCGTCCAGAAGGTTTCTGGCAACAATAGTGTCTACGTTTGCACCACAGACACCATGGGACGTTTTTCCTCCAAATGGATCAACTCTGCAGGGGCCCATGGAACAGTTATTGCAACAGACACCCAGCTGACCAAATCCACACTGAGGCTGCTGAAGGGCAAACCGATCCCATGCGGTCTCAACCCCTTCATCCATTGCTTTCCTGATGATCTCCTGATCATTCTTATCCATTGCTCTCCGTTCAGATTCTGCTCTTATTTCCTGGTCTGTCATTTTTTCACCCTCCATGATTTATGATAACGTGGATATTTTCTCCATTACCGCTTTGAATGCTTTGATATTCGCCGGAATTATCGGGACTTCTGTTTCTGCTCCTCTTGATCTCACGAGTCGCGTGGTAAAGTCGGTCCTGCTTGCCCGGATGAGATCATTTATGTCTCCAAATTCAAGTGCACTTGTTTTGCATGCCTCAACGCATGCAGGAATTCTTCCTTCATCCAGTCTTCCAATGCAATTATCGCATTTTGCATTGACTTCCCGGCTCAGTTCCAGTTGTGGCATCTTCTGAAACTGGATAATTCCAAAAGGACAGGCCATTGCGCAGACACCGCAACTGATGCATTTCAGATAATCAACAAGAACAGAACCGGTTTCTTCATCCCGAAAGAGCGATCCGGTAGGGCAGACCTGCATACAGGGGGCAGGGTCGCAATGTCTGCAGCGGTTTGGAAATTTCTGGTAATTGTCTATGACTTCTACAAAGATGCGTGGCTTCGAATTCCTTTCATTGAGAATAAAAGGGATTAAACTCTTATCCTCTGAGTGTTCCAGGGCACAGGCAACTTCACAATGCCTGCATCCGACACATCTCTCCTGTCTGACAAAGACTGTTTTCATTCATACTCCCTCGATAATTTTCCTTTTGTGTTTTAAATGTGAGATATTTTAATATCCCCGTGAATAATGTTCTTTCTGTCATGAATGCCCATAAAGCTTTTTGTAGATCAGTAAAAATCAGATGGTGGTGGATACTTCTCTGGGATCTGCTATCAGAATGGTTAAAAAAATCGCTATGGGCCTGAATGATTCAGATTATCATTTCAGGGTCAATAAAAAAAGAAGATAAAATTATGCCTGGGCTTTTTTTATCTGGAATGCCACAACCACTGAACATATACCGGCAAGCAATGCAACTGCACCTGCTATTAATGGAAGGGCGAATGCCGCACCATAGGGGAAGATAAGCAGGATAACACCAAAGACAATACTGAGAATACCAAGAATTCCAGTTCCTGCATCTTTTGTTCTGAAAGACTCATAGAGTTTTGTTCCTCCGATTAAAAGCCCCCAGAACCCAATCAGGAATACCAGCATTGTCAAAACCATAAGAGAGCCATAGAGCGGATAGGACATAATGGCGATTCCGGCAAATATACTGATAACCGCTAAAAATATTTTCCATCCCATATTCGATTTATCACTAAACAGACTTACCAGGGTGAAAATTCCTCCGATAAACCAGTATGCACCCATGAACAAAACCAGGTAATACGTGGTAATTACCGGAGTGGTAATCAGCATTGCGCCGATGAGAATTGCCAGGATGCCCCATACCATTACCAGCCACCAGGGCATACTTCCGACCGCTGCGGCTATTTCCTCATTTGTAACTTCTGCTTCATTCATGATGTCACCGTATATTCATGAGTAAACCGGATAATACTTTCTCTCATGAAATATTTCATCCCATCAATCATCAAAGAGTATTAAACCCACATTTTACATTTTTACAAAGAAACAGCACAGGGATCGCGTATAGTTCCTTTCACCAATATGCCGGGATACTTTATTCCGGTCAGAAAGATGCTGATAATTTCGAAACCATGATCACATGGGAAACATTTATCGAGTTTCGTCTCCTTTTTTCATTGTACAGGAATGAGATTCCGTTTCTGGTAAGGAGTTATTCATGCAATTGGGAACAGAGCATATGCAACAATTGGCTGGTGTTGAACCAATTTATATTCTCACAGAAGGAAGCAGCAGAACACAGGGGCAGGACGCCCGATATATGAATATTGCAGCTGCTAAAGCGGTTTCAAAAGCCGTCCGTTCAACTCTTGGACCAAACGGGATGGATAAAATGCTCGTCGACGGGCTTGGGGATATCATCATCACGAATGACGGTGCCACCATTCTAAAGGAGATGGATATAGAAAGCCCTGCTGCTAAAATGATGGTTGAAGTTGCAAAAACGCAGGACGATGAGACTGGTGATGGCACTACTACCGCGGTAGTGATTGCAGGAGAACTACTGAAACAGGCGGAAGAACTCTTAAATCAGAACATCCATCCAACGACTATTTGTGAGGGCTTCTATGCTTCAGCACTGTATTCGAAAAAAACCCTTTCAGATATCTCTTTTGATGTAACGGTACACAATACGGAGTTGCTTAGAAATATTGCAGAGACCACTTTTACCAGCAGGATCGCAGACTCAGTCAAATCTAAATTCTGTGATATGATAATAAAGGCCGTGACGCTTGTTGCCGGCCCAGATGGACGGGTCGATCCTGCCCATATCAAAATGGAGAAGAAGGTTGGTGGTTCAGTGGGTGATTCAATGGTCGTCCAGGGGATGGTAATTGACAAGGAGCGGGCCCATCCGGGAATGCCAAAAGAGATTCTTGACGCGAAGATTCTTCTCCTGAATGCAGCCGTAGAACTGAAAAAGACAGATACCAGTGCGAAAATTCACATCGAAAGCCCAGGCCAGGAACAGGCATTTCTTGATGAAGAGGTCCGCATGGTCAGAGAGATGGCAGAAAAAATCGTGAAAAGCGGGGCAACGGTTCTCTTCTGCCAGAAAGGGATTGATGACAGTGCACAGGATTATCTTGCAAAAGCAGGCATTCTGGCTGTTCGCCGGGTAAAACAAAGTGATATCAAAAATCTTGCCCGGGCTACCGGTGGATCTATAATAAACACGGTGGATGGGATTTCCAAAAAAAATCTCGGATCAGCCGGCCTGGTTGTTGAGAAGGAAATAGCCGGGGAAGATATGATTCTGGTATCTGAATGCAAGGATCCAAAGGCGGTCTCGATTATTATTCATGGGGGAACTTCTCATGTCGTGGATGAACTGGAGCGGTCCCTCCACGACACTCTGATGGTCGTTGCGGGTGTGATTTCTGATAAAAAGGCCGTTGCCGGTGGTGGTTCACCTGAAATTGAACTGTCACTCCGGCTGATGAAATATGCTGCAGGCCAGGGAGGCCGCATTCAACTTGCCATTGAGGCATTTTCGAAGGCCTTGGAGATAATTCCGAAGACGCTGGCAGAGAACTCAGGGTATGATACCATTGATACTATTGTAAATCTGAAACACGCTCATGAAGAAGGCAGGATATCATATGGTCTTGATGTCTTTACCGGAGCACCTGCAGATATGAAAAGATATGGGGTCATTGAACCGCTTAAAGTTAAAGTACAATCTATTATGAGTGCAACAGAAGCGGCCAACATGATCCTTCGTATTGATGATGTTATTGCATCCTCAAACGCCGGGCAGGGAGTACCCAATCCGGGAGATATGGGGGGGATGCCGCCAGGTATGGGTGGATACCCCGGGATGGAGTGATTTAATTCGAGCTTCTTAAAACCGTGAAAAAAAAGGAGCAAACTTAAAATCCTTTTTACTGGATTTTATGCCACAACTGAACTGTTATTTTCCATTGCCCCTTGCTCTTGTTCTTCCCCAATCGGGGGCACTATGTTTACGATGAAGACAGAGACTGGTTGTGGGCCGGCCATAAAAGGTTGTCCTTCGCATGCTAACGATGAGGCTGTTCCTGAAACAAAGGTTACATTTACTTGTGAACCATCGTTTTTACCATTGTAAGAGAGTGTTTCACCTGGCCCTATGGTTTCTTCCCTGAGCATCATGCCCTCGCCCCGGATTTCTACCGTTGCAGCAGAGGCAGTGCAGCGAGTTCCTGAGCAGGATGCACAATCAGGTATGGTGGATGCAATAATTTCATATCCTCCGGTGTATGGGACAGGAAGCGAAGATATATCGCCTACTGCATCGGTTGCAACGAGTGTGCCTGATGCATTGGCGACCACTTTTGCGACGGTAATCCATTCACCTTCAGGTCCGCCATAACTGGTAACAATAACCTGGTCACCAGGGTAAATCAGGGAAAATACTCTGTCATCAGGCACGGTTCCGCTCAGGGATGATTCTTCCGTTTTTGTCCATGAGCAATTAGCCGGTCCTTCAGAGGGGAAATCACACCCGTATGATTTCGGCTCACTAATCGTAAGGGTATTATTTTCTTCATTCAGTTCAGATACCGTTCCAAGACTGGTTACCTCCAGGACAACTGAAGATACCGGTGCAACAAGGGTCACGGTGGTGCACAGAATCAGTCCGATGAGTGAATACCAGAATTTTCTTTTCATGTTAAACCTCGGAGATGAGCATATTACTATCAGAATTCATCCGTTAAAATGATGGTAGTCGTAGGTGTTTTTAATAAATTCTTGTTTCCTGTGTTCGCTTCCCTTGATGGGCGGCTTTAGATATCCGATATCCGGGGTCTGTCTGGCCGGACAAAAAGGGCACAGAGCAGTATCTTCGTCATGTCCTTTTGTCCTGACCGGACAGTAGTAGATCCCGTCAATATAATCTACCTTATCTCCGCCAGGAAATGGCATCCCAACCGGATGGCCGGGAACCTCTCTGACATACATACAAAAACCGGATAAGAGATATTTTAAAAACCTGAGGCGGTTTCCCTGATTATCACCACGAGAGCATTGTCTGGCAACCATCATCCAATATTTTTGTGAATTATCCCTGACTGGTTCCCGCATGGCCGCAAAGCTCCCCTGTTGATTCATAAGTCTGATGGTCTGATATGTTCCATCCAGGAAGGATGCGATGGTCTCTTTTAGTTCTTTTTTGTATTCGGGAGTGAAGGAGTCTATTTTATGAGAAAAATTGATTTTCATCCTGGTGAGGTCATGGGGTGAATAGGTACTGACAATACCTGCTATAGCCGCTCCAAGATTCCCTTTTGTCGTGATGGATGCAAGCGTATTGCAGGCTTCGAAAATGACATTCTCTTCAGATTCCTTTCCGGTAACCGTTCCTGTTATTGATGAATTATTTTCTATTGTCATTTCTGTTCCTTTTTATTCATAGTATGGCAGGGTTTTTCCATAATTATCGTTCATATTGGCTTTCATGAGATGTAAGGGTATATGTTTCCAAAAGGATATCTCTTTATTTATATGTTGAAAAACCTAATAAGGATTGAATTGTCCCGTTTATGACAGTGTATTTATTTTAAAAATTGCACGTATCTGGAGAAATTTCCAGCATCAAATAGTGCTTCCTCCATATCATTCAAAGAATCGTTTATTTTAAATTATATGATCCGAGAGCTGTTTAAAAAACCAGCAGGAATCTTATCTGTCATCATCAGGAACCTAAATGCGGTGATATAATGATTTACCAACCCTGCTTATGTGATCACGAAGATCCTGATTTTCTATCCGTTGTATATGGACCAGATCAACAAAATATGGAAGATTGAGTTCATCTATTCTGGAATTAAGGCGGAGCATATCGTCAAAGGTTAAATCATCACCTTCCAGGGCAATATCAATGTCAGACCCGTCTTCGTATGTTCCCAAGGCACGGGATCCAAAAATGAAGGCTCTGCTCACACGGGGACATGAGGCCAGCGTATTTTGTATTTGCTTTAGCTGATTTTCAGATAATCCCGTGGACAGATCAGCCATCATCAGCAATCACACTCATTTTTTCATGAAATGCCATCATGGCAGGAAAATAGCGGTGAGCGATCTTGTTAATAATTTCCTCTGCTGTCTTCTCATCATAGGTATGAGATGTGACATTTCGGCTTTCAAGCATGTCCATCCAGACTTCTCCATCTGATATCAGATCCATTGATAATGCCTGTCTGATAGCATCACGCAAACTTCGTATGTTTGAATGTCCCTGGAATAGAGAATAATCTCTCATCAGGTTCCATGATAATTCATAGGTAAACTCAAAAGATTTTATTAATCCCTGTTTTTCCATATTCGAGAGTGGACGGACAGAGTATAATTCTACTCCTTCTTCCACCATTAATAATGCTCGTTTATAATTTTGAAGACGCTGTTTATATCTGATATCCTGTGACATACCTATGTCTTGTTTTCTGCAAGTATCTGATTTTCCACGAATACATTCTGTTTTCGGGCAGTCTCTTGTCCAGCACAGGACATGTAAAAAAATGAGCCGTGAATTACCCATCAGAGAGTAAACACCGGGTACAAAATTCGAAGTTCATCCCGTTCCTTCCTTTTATCTGCTACCATCGTGCGGATCTGACGCATCCTCTTTTCCTGGCACTCCTCTTCGGTAGATGAATCATCAGGAATACACCGGGGACTTGCCACCTCAATCAGCTGGTTCATTGCTGTTATCTGACGATATAACCGTAGCCATGTTGTACATGTTTCTGGTGGAACCCCCTGCATTGCTGCCGCTTTTACATTTGAAATGAGGGGTTCGTACCAAGAGAAGAAATCTGAAACCGCCTCACAAAATTCGTCATCAACAAATGGTTTTGTAATAAATCCTGCGACTAACTCGCCATACCTGATTATTTCTTCAGTCTGGAGTTTTTTTGCCGAAGACATAATAATGGGGATCTCTTTTCCTCCTGCTATTGATCTGATGAGAGCGAGAGTGTCCCACCCGTCAATTGGATCCATCATAATGTCAAGTAGAACCAGGTCAAAAGGTTCTTTTTTAAGACGCATGATTCCATCAGAAGGATTTTTTTCCGCAATGCATAGATAATTACAATGAGTGAGTGCGTTGGTTATCGCTTCCCGAAATACTGCTTCATCATCGATAACTAATATTTTTTTGAGTGGTTCTTCCATTGTTTGACTCCCGGTATTATTTCAGATGTACGTGTTCTCTTTTCTTAGATGTATAATCTTCGGCAGTAGGTTTGGATAGTGAAAAGCTTTTCTCCTGAGTAATATGTCTGGCGTGAAAGGGGTGCAATACTGATATTTATTGAACTGCATTCCAAAAATATGCACCTGAAACGTCTCTATCGGTGTCCTCTCAGTGTGGCATGCACGTTCGGTAAGTTTTGCTCTTTCCTTACATCCCTTCCTTTGATGTGAACGAATATCACTCTTATACACTGGATGTTTGGCTGTATGCAATTGTAAATATGGTAATGATTTACTATATTTCATGGCTGCCACCAAAAGAATTCCTGTCTCTGAAGGGGTATAGGTGGCTATGAGAAAAATACCGTTTATATTCCCCCGACATTTCAAGGGCTTTT
>Ga0265295_1007589_pt1 | contig 12405 bp, 10 predicted proteins | sample Munlansysbiofilm_FD_192503 | JGI IMG/M metagenome (GOLD analysis project Ga0265295, IMG submission 192503) | Leachate microbial communities from a municipal landfill in Southern Ontario, Canada - Methane capture system biofilm | ecosystem: Engineered > Solid waste > Landfill > Unclassified ... | reverse complement strand
TTGCTGCAAGGCAGCGCTCGGGCAGTATCTCTTCCTCTTCGGGTGTCCATTCGCCAAGAACATACTGTACCTGCGAACCCTTGGGGAAATCACCTCCAATTCCAAAACGTAGCCGGGCGAAATTTTGAGTACCAAGCGTCTCAATTATGTCGAAGAGCCCATTGTGACCTCCGTCGCCACCCTTGGCCCTAAGGCGCAGGGTGCCTATGGGTAGGGCAATATCGTCAACCACTACCAGCAGGTTTTCAATGGGAATCTTTTCGGTTTTTAGCCAGTAAGCTACTGCTTTACCGCTAAGGTTCATGTAGGTTGAAGGCTTAAGTAGCACGAAGGTTCGTGCCTTGTGCTTAACCTGGGTAACATCACCGTAACGCTTAGGGCTAAAAACAGTATTGGACGCCTTTGCAAGTGCGTCCAATACCTTAAATCCGATGTTGTGGCGGGTATTGGAATATTCAGGTCCAATGTTCCCAAGGCCGGCAATCAAGTATTTCAAGATTGCAATATTTTACAGTTACTACTTAGTTTCGGCGGCAGCAGCGGCAGCACCTCTAGCAGCCCTAGTAAGCTTAACGGTTGCAATAACGGTTGATTTTGGCTCAATAATCTCAAACTTGTCGAACGAAAGCTCACTTACCAAGCGACTTTTTCCAAGACCCAGCTCGGTTACATCAACCTCAATCATCTCGGGAAGATCCTTTGGAAAGCCACAAACCCTAAGTTTACGTGTGGTTAGAGTTAGCTTACCCCCTTGCTTTGCACCTTCGGCCGATCCGGTTAATTTAACGGGAAGGGCAACGGTTAGCTTCTTGTCATCGAATACCTGAAGTAGATCAAGGTGAAGAATTTTGTCAGTTACTGGATGAAACTGCATCTCCTTAACGATGGCCTTGTAGGTTTTACCATCAATACTAAGGTTGATGATGTAAACATGAGGAGTGTAGATGATGTCTTTCAGTTCCCTTTCAACCAGGGTAATCATCAGGTTCTCTTTACCACCATAAACGATGGCAGGAACGCGTTCTTCTCTTCTAATTTGCTTTGCAAATTTTTTACCTGTTTCGGTTCTTACCGAACCATTCAAGCTAATCTCTTTCATTGTTGTTGTACTACGTTGTGTTAATAATCGACGCTACTCAGGACTGCCCCCTCGGTGTTAGCCAGCCCCCCATCGCGCCACTACTAATTTGGTTGAGGGGAAAATTGGGCTGCAAATATAATTACTTTTTTGCAAATATTAGCATTCAATGCTAGCTAGTTAGATTATAAATTTCTCGCTAATAGATTCGAAATTGTAAACCTTATTTATCACATCGGCAAAGAGTTCGGCCACTGTTAGAACCTTAATCTTATCGGTGTTAGCTCCCTCTTTTAGGGGGATCGTATCGGTAACAACCAATTCGGTGATCGACGATTCGGCAATACGATCGTAGGCTGGGCCCGAAAGAACGGGGTGTGTAGCAAAGGCGCGAACGCTTTTGGCCCCCTTGCTCATCATCATGTTGGCTGCAGCCGTAAGGGTTCCGGCGGTATCAACCATATCGTCCATTATTATAACATTCTTGCCCTCAACATCACCTATGGCGGTTAGATCTCCCACCTGATTGGCCTTCTCACGGGTTTTATGGCAAATAATTAGCGAAGCATCAAGGAAGCGTGCGTATGCATTTGCTCTCTTTGCTCCGCCCATATCGGGGGCGGCTATGGCAATATTATCAAGGTTTAGGTTTTTGATGTACGGAACAAAGATGGATGAGGCGTAAAGATGATCAACGGGAACATCAAAAAAGCCTTGAATTTGATCGGCGTGTAGGTCCATGGTCATCACTCTGTCTACCCCTGCTGCGCTTAGCAGGTTGGCTACCATCTTGGCGCCTATGGAAACACGTGGCTTGTCCTTGCGATCCTGCCTTGCCCACCCAAAGTATGGAATAACAGCAACCACCTTGTATGCCGATGCCCTGTGCGCTGCATCTATCATCAAAAGAAGTTCAAAAAGGTTATCCGAGGGTGGAAAAGTTGATTGGATAATAAATACGGTAGAACCTCTAACGGACTCGTCGAGGCATGGCTGAAATTCACCATCGCTAAAATCGGTTACGTACGATTTGCCCAGCGAACTTCCATAGTTACGAGCAATCTCCTTTGCAAGGTACTCTGAGTTTCTTCCGGTGAAGAATTTTATGCAGTGTTGTTTGATCATGGGGTAGGTTTGTTTTGCGTGCAAATTTAAGTCAAATATGTAAATCGATAAAATTTATATTACTATTGTTTAGCAGAGTTTTTGCAAACTAAAATAGGGTTATTGGGTAATCCCGGTATATACTGCACTTACCCCTTACGTTTAATAAAAAACCACCCAATCGGTATTTATGGGTGGTTAGTGGAATTACTATCATTACATCAAACTATTTGGACTGTTCCTTAAGCAGCTTGTTTATGTCATCAATGTAGTTCAGTATCTCGTCTCGTCCTGTTCGTGTTACGGCTGAGCTTATAAAAATTTGCGGGAGTTCTTCCCAGCTCTCGTAAAGGTGCTTCTTGTACTGCATTAGCGATTCGTTTAGCTTGCTTGAGCTAAGCTTGTCGGCCTTGGTGAAAACCAGGGCGAAGGGGATGCCGTTATTGCCTAACCAGTTAATGAACTCTGAGTCGATTGGCTGTGGCTTGTGGCGCGAGTCGATAAGCACAAAAAGGCAATGCAAGGACTCCCTCGATACGATGTACTGTTTTATCATCTCGGCAAAAACGGCTCGCTGCTTTTTCCCGGTTCGGGCATAGCCATAACCCGGTAAATCGACCAAGTACCATGACCCGTTAATATCGAAATGGTTAATCAGTTGCGTTTTTCCTGGTGTGCCCGAAACCTTGGCCAGGGCTTTCATCCCGGTTAGCATATTGATAAGCGACGATTTACCCACGTTGGAGCGGCCAATAAATGCATACTCGGGCAATGTCGATTCGGGGCATTGTTTTACCTCGGGGCTGCTCTTTACGAATTGGGCTGAACGGATAATCATCTCTGTTGATATTAATTCTACTTACATAGGTATGAAGCAGAACGATTAGCGCAACATACGATGCAAAGGTAGTAAAAGTATTGATTATCGTTGTTTCGCTTGTGTGGCTGGCTGTTTGATATGGCCAAAATGCTACCTGTACGACTCAAGCACTTGGCGTATTGCCCTTTGGCAAACAGGACAGAACCCCTTGGCCTCGTTGCTCTTCATTCTACAGTCGATGTAAGGACGATAAACCCCTTTGCTCATATAGCCACCACCCTCGTATACGCCCACCGTTTTCTCAAAATCTTTGGTTTGTGGTGTAGGTATGGGTGTGCTGGGTTCCAACATGTCGGCCCATTTAGCATCGAAGTTAACGCGAGTGGTAATGTTCTGCTCCCAGGGTTCCACATCAAGAGGGTAAAAGTTCTCGTATGCCACATCCGAGGTGTAGTACTCGTCGCCCAAACCAGCCAAGCCGTGTCCCAGCTCATGAATAAAAACGATACTCGAGAGCGGATTATCCGAAGTGGCCACGTTGTAGTGGTTGTAAATGCCGCCTCCACCATAGTCTGCCGTGTTTACCAGTATGTATACCACATCGCCGGGAGCATTGGCTGCAATATCCATTATCTTAAAAGTGTGTGTGCTTGTAAGGTATCTGTCGATTCCAAAGGTATTGAAGCTGCTGCTTACGGCTGTTCTGTTCCAAACGTTTGCCCTTGGATTGGTGGGGCCACTTACTTCAGATGGCGATTCAACCGCCCAGATATTAATGTCGTTTTTGTAGTCGACAAAGGGCTCCTGAGCAAACAGGTAATCGGCCAACCTTTTCACATCGCTACGGAACTTGTCCATTTCATTATAGGTGTATCCCTCTGCAATAAAAGTTATGTCGAGATTTTGGTTGGCGTTTCCGTTATCAATAATCTTGGTCACAGGGTGCTTTGCCCACTGGTTTTTTATAATGCTGATATCGTTGGGGTTTACCTCAAGGTTATACAGCTCTTGGAATTTCCCAGTTTGCTTGTCTCTTGCGAAAAACGTAACATCAACAGTTTTTTTAGGGAATGGAATTCGAGTAACCTGCTCAAAAGCCTTCGATTGGTGGGTAGCCTCATTAACGGTTTGCCACTCCTGAAAAAGAGTGCAAAAGCCATAGGTGTATAACAACGTGTTCGAATCCTTATCGGTAACTTCCACTTTGTGACTACCCAGATCAAGATTGCTTAGGGTTTGCGTATGCGAACCGCTCCAATGAGGTTCAATACTTAAATCTTTTAGGAAAAATTGCTGTACTGTCTCGTTTCCCGCTAAGAAGTAATCAATTCGAAGTGCCTTGTTCTCGAACCAGCTGTCGAAAGCTATTTGGGATTGAGAAGCGTTGTGGAAAAAAACGACAAGGGTAAGCAATGCTACCACCTTATAATACCGAAACGATTTCATACTTTTCAGAGTTTTTGTAACCAAAATAGTTAAACAACCTGCATTTTTGTGGATTGGAAAGATATGGTAAAAGTATTACAGATTTGAATTTATTGCAAATTCCTCCACTTCGCGAAACACCCTCAGGAAGTTCTCGCCCCAAATCTTGCGAATCTCCTTCTCTTTGTATCCTCTGCGCAGTAGTTCAACAGTAATGTTAATCATTTCGCTGGCATCGGCACATCCATTAATGGCGCCGCCACCATCAAAGTCGCTTCCAATACCCACGTAATCAACTCCAACAAGCTGCACCACATGGTCGATATGGTCAACCAGATCTTTTACACTGGCCAGCTTGGGGGGGAGTTCATCGTCGATGGCGTACCACTCATCAAATGCTTGCTGTCTTTGCTCGGGCTCCAAATCGCGGAAACTGCCCCATTTTTTCCTAACCGCAGCCCTAGCGCTATCGCGCGCTGGGTATGGCTCAGGATCTTTCAGATAGTTGCTAAGTAGGCACATTTGAATAACACCTCCGTTTTCTGCCAACTTTTTAAGCATGTCATCGTCTAGGTTGCGGGGGTTGTCACAAATAGCCCTTACGCAGCTATGCGAGGCAATAACGGGTGTTTTGCTGAACTGTAGCACTTGGTAAAAGGCATCATCGGAGATGTGGCTAACGTCAATCATCATTCCCAAACGATTCAATTCTCTTACCACCTGAAACCCAAATGGGCTGAGCCCTTTGTGCTCGGGGCCATTGGGGTCGGTTGACGAGTCGCAAATATCGTTGTTACGGGTATGCGATAGGGTGAGGTAGCGTGCCCCCAGGTTGTAGTACTGCTGCAGCCTGGTTAAATCTTTACCCAAAGGGTATCCGTTTTCCACCCCTATATATATGGCTCGCTTGTTTTTCTCTTTAATTTTGTATGCATCATTGGCTGCTAGGGCAATGGATGCTCTATCGGGAAATCTACTCACGTTTTCATGAACAGCATCAAAAATCTCGAGAGCCCTTTGGTGTACCTCATCGTACTTTTCGGGGGTGCGTTCGCCCTGCCCGATAAAGACAGCGAAGAACGCAGCATCTAGACCACCATCCTCCATCTTTTTTAAATCAACCCTACCTCTTGAGCGTTGATCCTCGCCGCTGAAATCGAAACCATCGCGGTTAAACATGAGCGGTGTGTCGGTGTGCGTGTCAATGGTTACAATGCGGGAGTGAATGCTCCATGCTTTCTCGAGGAGTTTCTCCTCTTTATTACCACAGCTTGTAAAAGCAATAATAAGAGCGAGGTAAAGGGGTAGTCTTTTTGCCATTGGTGTTCTCAGTTTTGGTTAGTCAAACATTGGTAAGACTTATAGGGCTAAAAAGGGTTTAGCTTTTTGTCGTTTTTTAAAGATATCCATAGTATTAAGGCACAAAAAACCCAAGGCGCAAACCTTGGGTTAAAAAGTCTTTAGCTTTGGGACTACTCTGTTCTAATGGTAATAGTTATTCCTATCTCATCGTGAATAAAGTTGTCCTTAAGGTTTGCAAACACCGATTTCGATCCGTAGTTCACATTCCACTCGGTTCTGTTTATGACAAATTGAGGGGTTTTAGCACTAATGCCCTGCTCGTCGATTTTGATTTTGGCGGGGAAGTTAACCCTACGGGTAATGCCACGCATGGTTAGGTTGCCTTCAATTCTATGGGTTGGATTTACCTTGCCCTCAACCTCTGTGCTCAGTTCCAACGGGGTAACCGTTGAAAATTTGAATGTTGCAGTTGGGAATGAGTCTACAAGGAAGAAATCGGCCGATTTTAGGTGACCAACCAGATTTTCGTTCATCTTCGGATCGTCAATATCGAGCACTACAATAGAGGTCATATCCAAAACAAACACTCCCCCAGTAAGTTCGCCATCTTTAACAAAGAGTGAACCTTCTTTTATCGATAACGTTCCGTAGTGAGTGCCAGTGGGCTTTGTTCCAAGCCATTCAACCTTACTTAGTGCAAGGTTTGGCGTTACGGTGTTGGCTAGTTCCGCGAAGTGAATTTCTGTCGCATCGTCCGATTTTACCTTTTCGCCCTCGGGGCTTTGCATACAGCTTGTTGCTCCTATGGCCAGTACAGCCATCATAATAAATATAGTTCTCAGTTTCATACTATTTAATTGTTTTGGGTTAGCAAATCTGATTAGATATAAAAAAGCATTGTTCCTTATTGTGCTTAAGAAACAATGCTTTACAAAAAAAGTTCACTAGCCTTCGCAACCCCTAATCGTTGTTCGTATCCTCAAAGGTATAGTCCGATAGGTTAAAGCGCTCCAGGATTGATTTATCGTTAATCTCTTTCGATAATGAGGTTATGGTATCGATTGGCACCTGGAATAGATCGAGAATAAGCAGCCCGTCGAGGGCGTTATTAAATTTTGGATCCACATTAAACCCAATAATTTTGCCGTTGAGCTTAATGTACTTTTTCAGTAGCACGGGCATTCTAAACTCATCCGATTCGATATCCTGAATAAACTTGTCGAGCTTGTTGATGTCGTTACTCTTCTCAAAAATTACTTCGGTATCATCCTTACTAACAGGAACGCTAAAGGTGTTGCGTGGCGTTATTAACCGGGCAAACTCATGGTCGTAGTAGTTGGCCTTCATGAAGTTGATGATTAGCCCCTTGGAAAAATTCGAGAAGCGGCTCGATATGCTCACCGGTCCAATCAGGTATCGGTACTCCGGATTTTTAATAAGGAAATACAATATTCCTTTCCAAAGCAAGAATAGGGGTAGTGGTTTGCGCTGGTACTCCTTTACAATAAACGACCGGCCCAGCTCGATGCTCTGCCCAAGAATGGGTAGGAAACCGTTGTCGATTTTAAACAAGCTTTGGATGTAGAACCCCTTCTTGCCGTACCTGTCAAGTATCTCCTTGCCTTTACCTACGCGATATGCGCCCACAATAGTCTTCTGTTCTTCATCCCAAATAAACAGCTGGTTGTAGTATAGGTCAAACTCATCCACGTCAATCTTTCGGTTAGTACCCTCACCAACCTCTCGGAACGTTACCTCGCGCAGGCGACCCAACTCGGTCATTATATTGGGCATTTCAACCGAAGGAGCACAGTAGATGCAGAAGTTTTTGCTTTTAAACAGCAGGTAGCTCTCGGTGAGCGACTCCACTTCGCTTTGGATAAGCTCTGGTGATACTTGCTGTATTATCTCCACCGGTTTGGGCTCGGGTTTTAACCGGTAGTTAAAAAACTTTTTTACTTCGATAGATGAGCCTAGCGCATAGGTTTTCAATCTGAGGAAACGGCCAAATCGGGCGATGTCGGTGAACTCCCTTTGCTCCTTAACCGAGATAGGGATACCCATACGGAGTTTCACCAGCTTGTTCTTCTTGTTAAGAAGTTCAGATGGCAGCTTGGCGGTACGAAGCATAGGATGAATTAACCCCAAAATATGGAAGAGCCTGCTGTTAGTCCCTTTGAAGTAAACAGGGATAATTGGAACCTCCATTTTTTTAATAAACTTAATAATGGACTCGTTCCATTGCTTGTCGGCCACACCAGGGGCTTCGGTATTATAATAGGTAGAGACTTCACCTGCAGGGAATATTCCCAAGGGTTTCCCTTCGCGGAGGTGGTTAAGCGCACCTTTAATCCCTGCTACGCTGGCCGAAATCTGCGATTGTCCCTCAAAGGGATCAACGGGGATGATTACGTCCTTTATGGGGTCAATGCGTCGTAACAAGAAGTTGGCCATCACCTTGAAATCGGGCCTTATCTCCGAAATTATTTTCAGCAGGATAATCCCATCAATACCTCCATAAGGATGGTTTGACACGATAATAAATGGTCCCTCCTTGGGAGTCCTTAGCAACTCCTCTGCGTTAATCTCGTAGTTTATCTGCAGATTATTGAGGAGGGTGTTCAGAAAATCAAGACCCTTTAAATGGCCAATCTTAGAGTACTCCTTATTAATCTTATTAATTTTTAAGATTGACATCAGCATTTTGGCTATGCTTTCACCCCCCACGGTGTTAAGCCCAGCCGCTTTTTTGAAATCTTTCGGATCAACTAGTTCCATTTTTAATCAAATTTAGTCCTAGATTTTTGCATATTTATCGTGTCGCAATTTACAAAAATCTTAACTTCATATTTCTGTTCTGATAACAATCGGTTTCTTTATAGAAGAATCCATAAAGTATTGAACGCCCAGTACTGCGCACAATAGCATAAATGTTTGTGTGTTACAATATGGAGAATATGGTTCATAATGATCTTAAATATTTGTCTTTTTGTTTAAAACAATCAACCAAAGCATTAATTTTGCACAGAATACTTAAGTTGATAATTAAAGACTACCACTATGAGAAAACTTGTTGCACTGCTATGCCTAGTTAGCCTTAGCGCGGCTGCTTTTGCAGAGCGTTACGTAACTCGCCATGAGGATATTAAAACTTTTATGGGAACCACTACCTATGTGGTGCTTGAGGATAATCCCATGTCGGAGTACAATTTTAAAATCAAGGAGGCTGTTGAAAAATCATGGACTATTACACCCTACGAGTTTATTAATACAACTCAGTTTGAAGAGATGAGGGGCGATATAACCAAATCGTTTCTTGTTAAGCTTGATATTAAATTTACGGGAGATAAGCTAGAAGCCACCTATAATTTTTTATCCGTTGTCCTTGGTGCTGGTGTACGGAAGCACACCGACCTGCCCGATATTTGCTCACTTCCGCTTGCATACAAGAGCGTTGGTGAGGATAGCTATGCCTACAAGCTCGAAGGACTCATTTTGGCTACTCAATACCACATCAAGAATTTAGATCAAAACCCTAAACTTATCAAGAAGAATATCTTTAAGCCCTACAACAAGAACAGGAAGCAAGTTAAGGCGAAAGAACTTTGGGTGCTTGAGCAGGATCTGGATCGTAACGTGCGTAGCCTTACCGATGTTCGCAAGAATTACCCCCACACTGTAAGGATTGTTACCCCAGATGATATTGCAAAGGCAGTTGCCGAGAAGAATCCTAACGTTATTTACCTTCATAAGGTTGGCCCCGAGGGCACCCGTTTACAGGCTCGTTGCTATAAAATTTTAATTGACGCTGTCGATGGTAAGATGTACTACTTCAACTACCATATGATAAACAGTAAGCGTGGCGATGGATTTCTTGCCAAAGACTTCAAGCGCATTAAGTAATTTGAACAGTTTTTCCTGGGCATCGTTTATACCTTTACACATTAGGTATGACGATGCTTTTTTTTAGTACCCGCAAAAAATTGTTGATATGAGTTGGAAAAAGTTCACGGTAATAATTGCCATTGCTTTACTTGCTAAAGCAGTTGGCGCTCAAGGGCCTTACGCTACATCAGAGCAGGTTAGTGCATTTTCCAATACCAAGCTCCTGGTTGTGATGGACGGTAGAGACGTGGCATTTGATGCTATGCTTAAGAATGCCATTGAGAAACATTGGCAAATAAACGATTATGAGTTGATTAACAGCGATCGCTTTAACGAGGCGAAGACAAACCCAGAGTACTCCTTCCTAATTACTCTGCAAACGGAGTTCGACAACGACCTTCATGGACACACCTACAACTTTATGTACCTTATGCTTTCGCATCCCACGGGCGATATTCAGGAAATGCCCGTGATTGCACGAATCCCCTTTGTTGGCTCAACGCTTACCAGTAGCAACGAGTTGCACAAAACCGAGATGCTTGTTAAGTTTATCCAAGGCTATGCTTCTGATGTAGTGGAGAGCGAGGGAAGTAAGCGGCTGCATAAGCTCAATCATCTCAACAAAAGGATTAAGGATTTGAAAGGCAAAGCCTTGTACTTTAGTGATAGCCAAATCGCCTTTAACCTAGCCGAGGGAGACGATCTTAGTAAGGTTTACAAAAACTATCATAAGGTGGTTAGTGATGAGGAGCTGGTCGATATAGTGAAAAAGGCCGAGAAGGATGTGGTGGTATTTCACATTGTAGCTCCCGGCCCCGATGCAACCTCGGGCAAGTGCTTTAAAATGATTATCGAACCGGCTACTGGAAAGGGATATTTTTACAAAACGCATAGTATTAGCGAGAAAAAACCTCCATTAATTCTTAAGCGCGATTTTCGAAATATCCGATGGTACCCTATTCACTGGCTATAACCAGTGGCCGAACCTGGCATCTTGCTATTGTGCTAATGGCTATTTTTATTAGCCTCTCGGGATGCATAACCTTTACTTGTGACGAGACCAGGAGTGCGGGAGTAGAGGATGTTAGTGGCCCCTCCGCGGGAATAGTTGGTGAGGATATAGCAATAAGTGTTACATTCTATGCCACTAATGGGTGCGGGAGTTTTCACAGTATGAGCGATTCGCAAAGTGGTAATGTGATTACGGTGGAAGGAAAGGTTAAGTACACGGGTTGCATTTGCCCCGAAGTATTGGTTACCTTTGAGGAGCAATACATTTTTAAAGCATCAATACCAGGAACCTACGAAATTATTTTTCAGGTTTAGGTTCAAATAGCATAACGCATACAATTACAATTAACTAAATATTATGGCCGACGAAAAGATTATTTTCTCCATGGTGGGAGTAAGCAAGGTTTTTCCACCTCAAAAAAAGGTTCTAAACAATATCTACCTATCATTTTTCTATGGTGCCAAAATTGGTATCATTGGGTTAAATGGATCAGGGAAATCGACCCTACTAAAGATTATTGCGGGGATAGAAAAATCGTATCAGGGCGAAGTGGTGTTCTCGCCGGGCTACTCGGTGGGCTACCTCGAACAGGAACCACAGCTCGACGAAACCAAAACCGTTAGGGAAATTGTTGAGGAGGGTGTGATGGATGTGGTTCAGCTCATGCGCCAGTACGATGAGGTGAATGCCAAGTTTGCCGAACCCATGAGCGACGATGAAATGATGAAGCTGGTTGAGCTACAGGGCGAGCTAACCGAGAAGATTGACCATGCCGATGGTTGGAACCTCGACTCCAAGCTGGAGCGTGCCATGGACGCCCTTCGTTGCCCTGAGCCCGATGCAGCTATTAAAGTGCTATCGGGTGGCGAGCGCAGGCGCGTAGCGCTTTGCCGCCTATTGCTACAGGAACCCGATGTGCTGCTGCTCGATGAGCCAACCAACCACCTTGATGCCGAGAGCGTGCAGTGGCTCGAGATGCATCTCCAGCAATACAAAGGAACCGTGATTGCCATTACCCACGACCGTTACTTTCTCGACAATGTGGCCGGTTGGATTCTTGAACTCGATAGGGGCGAGGGAATACCATGGAAGGGTAACTACTCCTCATGGTTGGAGCAAAAATCAACCCGTTTGGCTCAGGAGGAGAAACAGGAGAGCAAGCGACGTAAAACCCTTGAGCGCGAGCTGGAGTGGGTGCGGATGTCGCCCAAGGCGCGGCATGCCAAGAGTAAAGCACGCCTCTCGGCTTACGATAAGCTTCTAAGCGAAGATTCTAAGCAGAAGGAAGAGCGACTGGAGATATTTATCCCCAATGGGCCAAGGCTTGGCGACTCGGTAATTGAGGCTAACGATGTGGCCAAGGGTTATGGCGATAGGCTGCTGTACGACAACCTCAACTTTAAGCTACCTCCCAACGGAATAGTTGGTATTATTGGCCCCAACGGAGCCGGTAAAACAACCCTTTTTAGGTTGATTATGGGGCTTGAGACCCCAGATAAAGGAACTTTTGATGTGGGCAAAACCGTTAAGCTGGCCTATGTCGATCAGCAGCACTCGGCCATCGATCCTGAGAAAACCGTGTTCGAGGTAATATCGGGAGGCCTCGATTTTGTGATGCTTGGCGGACGACAGGTGAATGCCAGAGCATATGTGGCTCGCTTCAACTTTACTGGTGCCGATCAGGAGAAGAAGTGCGGCGTGCTATCGGGCGGTGAACGAAACAGGTTGCACCTTGCGCTGGCCCTAAAGGAGGAGGGTAACGTGATTCTGCTTGACGAG
>Ga0265295_1007587_pt1 | contig 12409 bp, 12 predicted proteins | sample Munlansysbiofilm_FD_192503 | JGI IMG/M metagenome (GOLD analysis project Ga0265295, IMG submission 192503) | Leachate microbial communities from a municipal landfill in Southern Ontario, Canada - Methane capture system biofilm | ecosystem: Engineered > Solid waste > Landfill > Unclassified ... | reverse complement strand
GGTTACGGATTTCGCCCAAATAGAAAACGTGTACTCGGTGTCAGGCTGGGTTGTGTTGGTAACAACCTGCTCCATCCATACCGAATAAGCAATGTTCGGATTGTCACGCGCTAGGTCTGCCGTCAGGGTGCCATCGGGAGCGTAGGCCTGATCCTCAATGACCTGCACGGCATAGCCGTTCTTGTTCCAGACCGAATTGTCACCGCCGAACGCCTCGGAATACCGTAACAGGTTGCACCCCGACAACACCCGCACGATCCCCGGCCGGCTCCCGCCCCGCTCCCTGCCTTCGAGCGTGTCGTAAGGACGGACATTGAGACAACCCGGGGTCGTGTAGGGCGCCTGCTGCTGATACCCGAACCGCCGGACCAGGCCGGCGGTGGGAAAGCGCAGCTCGATCTGTCGCGGCCGCTTTGCCATGAATCACTCCATCAGGACGGAAGCAGCGGACAGGTGACCCAGCGAGTCGCCGAAACCCCAACGAAGATCGCGGCGGTATTGGCTGCCATGTCGAGCGACGCGTTGTCCGCCAGCGCGTTGATCTTCCCGCCCGTCACAGGGTAGACCTTGAGCACCGCGTTGGCGTCGTTCTTGAGAAAAACCCGCCGCCCCTCACTCGCCGCCGGCAGCTTGACGCCCTTCGTCGCGTCGGCTGCACTGATGAGGAAGTTATCCACGGTCGCCGAAAGCGCTGTGGCGTTGGCCTGCGTGGAACCAGCAGCCGCAGCCTCCGTAAACGAAGTCGTTGTCGCACCAGCCACCTTCAGCGACCGCGTCAGGATGTCCGCCAGGTACAGCCCCGTCCCCTCTTGGGCGATCACTCGCCAGTAGCAGGACGCTCCCACCTTGACCGACAACAGGGCGGCGAAGTTCCCAGCGCTGCCGAACGCAATATTCGTATCGCCGACGGTGTTGTAGCCGCCCGTGACAGCCACAGTCACGAAGCCGCCGCCGCTCACATCGAAGACGAGTATGGCCAGAAGCCCCGCCTTGGTCGGCCGGGCCAGTGTGCGGGTCTCGGCGCCAGAACCCGAACGCATCGGAACAACCATTCCCCAGCGGTCGATGGTGATTGTGCCCGCGTTGCCCGGATCGGGAACCAGGAACGGGGCGATGAGCAAGTCGTGAAGAATCCTGTAGGCAGACATAGTAGGAACCTTTTGCGGGAAAGAGGTAGGTGAAGTTACCTGTTGTCGTAGAGAACACCGCCAAACGTAACGTAATTCGATCGCTTCAGGGCGACTTTTGCCCCGGAGCGATCCGCGTTGTAACCGAGATAGCGAGGGGCCTGCTTGCGATCGTAGGCGATGCTGGCCGCAAGCCGCTCCTGCCAATAGGCTTGCTGCCTCCCCGTTGCGTCATCCTCTCGGAGCCGGCGCTCGGCAATCGCCAGGCAGCTTGCCAGAAGTGTCTCGTAATGAGTTGTCCCGCCGATGTTGTAGGGCGAGCCGATCGAGTCGGGGACAATCTGGTACTGGTACTTGACCGTGTAGACCGCATCGGCCGCGGGAACCAAGGCCAGCGTCCAACCCTGCGGGGCCGAACCATCGTGGACCTGTGGAATTACCGCCCCACAAACCGGCGCCGCATTCGACGGGTTTTTCGACCGCATGTGCAGGACGGCGCCCGGGCCGATGTCGCGAATCGGATGCCAGATGCCGTCCTCGGCCGAATAGTAAAGCTCGCCGGTCACCAGACCGCCGAAATCATTGGGCAGGTCGTAATCCCCTTGGCCAACGACGGTTGGCAACTCGGCCACCGGTCGCAAGAAACTCCAGCGATGCCCCTGCCTCTCATTGCCCAGCGGGGGCGGCCAGAAGAATTGCAGCACTCCCGACTGGACCACCGCGTCAAGGCGAGCCTCTTCTTCCGCCGACCAATCATCCTTGTTCCGCCCAAACCCGGCGTAATCAGCTACCTCGACCTTGAGCTGCGCGTCGGTGATCGCAAGCGAGTAGGGAGCCACGCCGACTGTGTCGAATTGAATTCCAACGTTCAGTGCGCCGGCCACCGGCACGCCGTTGTAGAATTCGACCAAGTATCGCCCTTGTTGGTTAATTCCCGCTGGCCGGTCGCCGACGTAGATACCCGTCCCCGTCCCGTCGCTCGTCTTCTGCTCGGGGCACGCGATCTTGCCCGCGGCGAAGTTTGCAGCGGCAACAGACGAGAGCGCAACGAACGCCGAACCGTTCCAGACTTTGGCCCGGTCCTTGTCGAAGACCATCGCGTAGACGGTCAAGCCGGAATTCAGGTGGATGCTGTACTCGCCGGCCATCTCACTGCCTCTGGATCGTCACGTCCATCTTGAACGACTCTTCTGCAATCTGGCGTTGGCCGGCAGTTGCCAGCCGCTCGATGTACTCGGCAAGAATCTCGGCAAACCACTGCTTGGGCGTGTACTGCGGCGTGCCGTCTTCCTTGAGTGGCATTGGCCGCATCTTCAAAACCCCGTCGCGGATCGCCGCAACCTTCGCGTCGGGGATGGTGAGCGTAATCGAAATGTCCGCCATGAGAGAATCCTTACGGAGCAAGAGTGAGAGTGGCTTTTCGGACCGTGCCGTCCGATCCCTTGACTTTGACCGTCAACACCGTGTTACTGGTCAGCTCGAACACCACGTCGCCGTTGTTGGTTGGCGTCTCCGACGCGCCGGGCCGGAACTCGATTCCCTTGGTGATGTCCAGCTTGGCGTCTGACTTCATGACCGTCGTGGCGGAGTTTCCCAATACAATCGAGTTTGAGCCGGCGCCAACCGCGCTGTAGCCGATCACAATTTCGTTCTCATCGCCATCGGCGGCAGCCTTGGTATCTCCGCCAATGTAAATGCTCTTTCCCGATGTGTTATTGGCACCCGCCGCAGTCAAGTGACCGGCCAAATATCCTACGCCTATGTTGTTTGAGCCCGTCGTGATGTTCCCAAGAGCGGAAAAGCCAATCGCGGCGTTATTTGAACCCGTCGTGTTGTACTTGAGTGCCGACATGCCAACGCCAAGATTGTTGTTGCCGGCCGTGTTGCCATAGAGAGAATGCCTGCCAACCGCGGCGTTCTGATAGCCCGTCGTGTTGAAGCGGAGCGACTCACTCCCGAGGCCCATGTTTGAGTAGCCCGTCGTACAACGCTCCAGGGCCGGATAGCCGATGCCCACGTTGTAGCTGCCGTGCGACGTTGACGTTGCAGTCGAGCCCATCGTGAAGTTCCCGGCATTATTGCCCAAGAACACGTTGAGGCCGTCCGGAACGGCGGTGCCTCCAGTCGGATGGTGAAAGTCATGGAGAAACCGCGTTGAGTTCTTGAACACGATTCCGGCGCTATCGCTCGTTGTGGATGCAAGCTGCAACGTCGTGAACTTGCCGGATGCCGGTGTAGTGTTGCCGATTGCCGCCCCGTCGATCGCCCCGCCCGTAATTGCAATCGCACTGGCGTTCTGTGTGGCGATTGACCCCAACCCCATCGAAGCCCGCGCAGTCGCCCCCGACTCGCCGACGAACTTCGTCCCGTCTCCGACGACGAAATTCCCGTCCGTTCGCGGGATCGTGGCAATGTCCGGAACGACGGGAATTTGACCGCTCGCCGGCAAGACACAGGCCAGCAGGACGGCAACGAGGAAGAAGAGCGGCCGCATGGAGAAGCCCTTTCAAGCGATAGAGGACCCGGGGGCTGATCCTTCAGCCCCCGGGTGCCCGAACACCAATCACGAGTCGTCAGACCGCCAACTGCGCCCACCTCCACCAGCGCAGCGTGGCGACAACCTCGGCCGCGGCGCCGACCTTGGTTGCCAGGATCGGAGCCAGCAGGTCGCCATCCGGGAACGTCGCCGCAGCGATCTTCGCCGCGTCGATCGCGTCCGCCGCGTACTCCACGCCGTTCAGCCAGAAGCGAATCTTCTTTGCATTGCCGGGGTCATACTTGAACCCCAGCTTCACCAGGGTGTCCGCCTCGAGCGTGTGGATGTTCGCCTTCCACTCCTGGACGGTGCCGGTGCTGTCCGCGAAGACCACGTCCAGCTCCTCGCCGTTGTCGTGGAGGGCCCGGAAGCCGATGTACGACTTGGTCGCCGCGATCGCCCCGGTGTCGTTCACAAGCACGTCCGCCGCGGCCGACCCCGGCGTCATCAGGCCGAGGAAGAAGGCCAGGGCGTTGTCGGCCACCGATGCCTTCTTGAAACTGGCCTCGAACCAGAGCTTGCGGGCGACCGCCGGCGTATCGGAGATCACCAGCCCGCCGCCGCCGACTTGGATTGAGCCCTCGTCGTTGTCAGCGTCGTTACCGGCGATCTTCAGGCCGCCGCCCTGCAAGCCGGCCGGGCCGATGGTCACACCGGTGTCGCCGTAGAGATCGTACTTGTCGGCTTTCGTCGCATTGGGCGCCGCCCAGCTCGGGCACTGCGAAAAGTCATCGAACCCGTAGACCCCGACGTTGGGGTCTTCCAGGAGTTCGAGGACTGGGCAGTCCTTCCACAGGTCGTAAGAGGGGCCTTTTGTGACCTGGCCCGCGTATCGAACCGTATTCATGAAACTATCCTCTTGGAAAACTCGGTTGTGGTTGTCAAACGCACTCCAGCGGACCTGCTGAGGCTCACGCCTTGTAGACCACGCCGTTTCGCCGCCTGTCAATGCAGATGAAGTTGTACGACAGATCGACGAACACAACGAAGACGTTGTGCTGGTCGCCCTTCTTCTCCGGCTTGGTTTCGCGGAGGTAGTCCCCCTCAAGAACCACCGGGTAGAACGTCGCATGGTTGATCATGTAGAACGGATTCGCCGCCGGCGGAGTCTCATCCAACTGCGGAATCCAAACGATCGGGTGCTTGCGGAAGACGATCGTCCCGTCCATCGACGCGATGTCGCGGCCGAGGTTCTCGTTCTGGGCCTCGCCGACATCCTCGATGTTCGAGAGGGTCTCCTCGTCGGTGTAGCATCGGTACTTCTCGCCCACCGGTCCGCGGAAATCCTGGATCGTCACGGGCGACCGCCAGCGGCACTTGCGGTGCATCTTGCGGAGCGTCTTGATCATGTCCGCCTTGCTAACCGCCCCGTAGGTGCCGGTGAAGTTCCGCCATTTCGGCGTTGTCGTCGGGTTGATCCCGCCGACCGTCGTGTGGCCCGGGGGGGCACCACCAAAGAACCCATCCCTGGCATCGGTCACAACCCAGTACGGCACGCCCATCGGCAGCACCTTGTCGTCTACCGCCGGGCAGCTCCAGGCCTTGGACTCCAGTTCCTCGGCCAGGTCGATCATCGCCCCGACCCGCCGCGGCTGGATCACCTTGAAGATCAGGGCCTTGCCGCGGTTCATCAACAGCTCGCGCCGCTCGTAGGCCCAGTAGGTGTCCGCGTGTCGCCAGGGAACGTTGATCTGGTCCATCAGGTCGGTGATGTCCACATCATCGACCTCGGCCAGCCCGAGGTGCTTCGCAGCTCCGGCCAGCTTGGTCATCAGGGCCCGCTGGATTCCGATGCCGTTGTCCACGGTCACCTTGTCCTCGCGGAGCCACTTTTCCATCACCTCGTATTCCTGGAGGTTCTGAGCGACCTGCTGGAACCGGGGCGGTCCCATTTCGTGCATCGTCCCGGCAACCAGGTCCTTGATCTCTTGATCGGTCAACGTAGGCATAATTCAGTCTCGCTATCGCAACGGGAGTGCGGGAACACTCGTTCTCACAGTCCCTTTTTCTTGTAGAAGTCTTCGGCAAACTTCACCGCCCGACTCATCGGATCGAGAGGCTTACCGTCCCGGTGAGTTGGCTTGGCGACGAATTGCCCCCTGGCGTTTCGCGCCTGCTCGGCAACCTGCCTCCTGGCCAACTCCTGCGTGTGGCCGCCGAACACCATCCGGGCCGCCCTCTCCAGCAACACTTTTTCGCTGGGGATCGGCTGGCCCAATCGCTGATAGCCGGCGGCCAAGGCAAACATCGTGTCGTTGACTTCCTTCCGCGCTTTGGCTTCCTTGCTCTCCGCCGCCATCTCGGCGAGCTTTCCCTTGCCGACGATCGCGACGTACTCCTCGCCCAGCGAATTGAAGTAACCGTCCATCCGCTCGGCGAACGCCGCTTCCTCTTGGGACTGGAAGGAAGTTGACACCATTTGGAGTTGCTGCTTCATCTCCCGCAGCTCGTTGAACTGCTGGTTGAGTTGGGCGACAACTCCACTCATCTCGTCGACCAGCTCTTGGCCGTAGTCCTCCGCGGTCAGCTTCACTGTGAGCGGTCCTTCGGGCGGGGTCTCTGCCGCTTTGCCCGTCTCTTCGGCGGGTTTTGCGGCCTGGCCGGCTTTCTCATCGGCCTTCGCGCCCGGCGTCTCGGTTGCAGTCAGCGCTTCCCTGCCGGCGGCCAAGAAACGCTTGTCCATCAGATCGAGGACCGTTCCCAATTCGCCCTTGCCCTCAAGGGCCTTGGCCTGGTCCTCGGTCAGTCCGTATTCGGCCCAGTCGGTCCGGCTCAGCGCCGGCGGCCGGTCCGCTTCGCCCCCATCTCTCTTGGGAGCGGGCTGGTCGGTCTTGTCCGGCGGTGTCTCGTCGCCGGGTGGGTTGTTCGGTTCGCCAACCGGTTCGCCAGACGGTTCGCCTTTGTCAGTGACCGGCGGATCGTACTTGGGCAGCGATTCCGCGATGTCGTTGTTGGCGGGGGAGCTGTTGGTATCTTCTGCGATGCTCATGATTCTCTCTTCTGTCTTTGGGGGTCGTTGTATCCGCCATTGCGGTCGTACAGGCCGATCGCCTCGCAATAGCGCTTGCGATGATGGGGCGACGTGAACACCGCCTGCCCCTCGCTGTTGAACTCGGTGGGAATGCCGATCTTGACGCTGTGGGCGTGGGCCTCGACCGCTTGGTCGGGATTGATCCCGGCCGCGTCGCTGCACATTGGCCAGTTGGCAGGCAGGAACCCGCCCTTGCCCTCGGCGGCAAAATCACGGCGGGCAACGCGGCGGCCGACGCGAATCTTCTCCGGGGCTTGGCCCATGGGAAAGAAGCGTTCGACCGTCTGGCCGTCTTTCGTCGTGTAGCAGTAAATCGGCATCACATTCCTCTGGTAATCGTGGCCGCCTCGGCCGGCTGGGGCATCGAGCCCAACAATGCCTGCGCCAAAGCGTTTTCTTTTTGGGAGCGGCCTGCGCCGGGGATGCTCCGCCGGTTATAGTTGCGGGTGGTGACCGCCGGCTGCCCTGCGCCCTCGGCCATCGGCAGGCCGGAAGGTTCCTGGAAAAACAGGACGTCGGCCAACTCGGGCAAATCCTCCTTCTCGGCGATCATCTTCAAGAGGGCGTCGAAGTTGACGCCGATCCCCTGCGCCTCGAGAACCGGCAGGACGGGGAGGATCAGGTTTTGAATATGGCTCAACACTCGCCCAACTTGGACCTGCGGGTTGCGGTATTGAAGCGAATACGGCTCAATCGAAATCCGATAAAGCGACGGGTTGCCGCGGCGGCTGTCCGGCGTCCAGGTGAACGGCACCTCGACGCTGGTCCGCGGAACCCGTTTTGTCAGCGGCATGGAGACGAGCGGATCGTTGTAGAGGTAGTGGGCTAGATCGGTCAGGATTCCGTCGACGAAGCAGTCCACCCGCCGCCGCATGAAGATGATTCGCTGGTTGGCGTTCTGACTGAGCATCTCCTCTTGGCCGAGCGTCTCCGCCGTGGGGCTCAGTCCGCCCAGCGAGTCGAGGTTGCCAAAGTGGCGATTGACCAGCTCGTTGACGCCCAAGAACATCGCCAAGTTGACTTGCTGCGGGCCGCCATAGGAAACTTCTTGCGGCACCTCGCCGTCAACCCGCAAGATGTCGCCGTCGCTCGATTCCCGGATTGCCTCGGCGTCCTCGTCGCTGCCACCGCGGAAGGGCAGGATCGACTTCTGCCGCAGCGCCTGCCGGCCCAGCTTGAGATAAAGCTCGTTGCCCAGGTCGTGAAGGTCTTTCCAGATCGCCACAGGCGGCAGCGGCATGATGTTCGACGGCACAAGGCTGTAGCCGAGCATCCGATAGGGGCCATTCCGCGGCCCCGTCCACTTGACGACCCGCAACGGCCGGCTGTTCTCGTCGTCGGCCGACAGTGTGATGACCAGCCCCTCCCGCGGCAGCCAGATGTCCCACAACTCGACCTCGTCTTCGTACTCGTCGATCTCGGCGTCGAGCCCGCCGCCGATTGTCGAGGCCTTCTCGTCTCCCTCTGGAGTTGTCGAGGACTTGCGGGTCGGCTTGAGATTCTCGCGGACCTTTTTGTCAAACTGCTCCGACTCGCGAACCGTTGAAAGCGGCACCCGGTAGCGATTGCCGCAGAAAGCCATCGCCTCCCAGGTCTTGGCCGTCATGTCCATGACCCAGTCGTCGAGATCAACCCAGATCACGAACGGCTCGCCAATCTCGCTCCACCAGGCTTCCCCGCCCGGCTCGTTCATCCCGATCTTGACGATCCCGGCTCCGAATAGGGCATCTTGCGCGGTCCGCCAAAGCGTCGATTCCAGCCCGATCCGCTCGGCTGTCCGATCTAGGGCGATCTTCAGATCGGTCGCGTGCGGCTTGAGGTTTTGCTCCAGCGGGGAGACGGAGGCCCGCGGCGCCCCGCCCACCAACTGCTGCATGTAGATCGTAACCGCCAGCTCGTAGTAGTTGACGGGGACTTCCTCGTCGGCGCCGTTCTCTCCGTAGTACTTGCCGACATACTGCTTGATCGCGTCGAGCCGATCCTCCCGAAACGCGCGGAGCTTGTTCCGGCTGAAGCTCATCGCATCGCGGAGGCGTTTCAGGTCGTCAGGATCGTGCGGATTCATCGTGTCAGTTCCAGGCGGTCTTGCGGCCGGCAGCCAGCTTCGCACGCCGGCGCCTGTCGAGTGGCGAACCTTGTGGGACCGAAGGCCGATCGACCGCCTTGGGCATCGGCTGGTCCTTGGCCGCCTTCCACGCCAGCGCGTCGGCAATCGTGCGGTCGCCGTGGTTGCTGTGGGCGCCACTCGGGTCGACCTTATCCTCGGAACCCGAGTGGACGATGGACCCGTTGGGCAGATACACGTATTCCAGGCAGTCCCGCAGCGCCGGCTCGGAGTAGTTGACGAGCATCTCCAGCTCGATCGCCCGGCGGTAATCGCCCAGGACCTTCAGCTTGTTGTCCTTGGTCGGAACCCAGCCGGGAACGTGAGTCATGCGTTTGACGACCTTCTCCTCGCTGTCCCGCCGCATGTAGACGTGGCGGTAGCCAGCCTCGATCACGGCATCGCCAAACTGCCGCCCCGGCCCGTTCTGCTCCCAGATCACGAAAGCATTACCGAGCCAGCGGGCGACGACGACCGCCAACTGCCCGAACGCCTCCGGGCGAATATGCGGGTTGGCGTACTCCAAGACCTTTTCGAAGCTGATCCGGCTGATTCCCGACATGGCCGAGTTCGACGCCCCTGTGCCGGCGCTGACGTCGCAACCGAGGTGAATCCCCCTGTTGACCGGAAAGCCGCGGCCGTCGAGCTGCATCCAGAGATGGAAGCGGCCTCGGGGGTTCTCCCGCCAGCCGGTGGGCTGGAGTGTCTCGGCGTCAAATTCGATGTCGCCGATGTGGTAGGGCACCCGGCAATGCCGCTGGATGTAGTTCTCGATCGCCGGGGCTGAGAAGAATTGGAAACTCGAACCCAGACAGTCGATGTCAAGCTCCTGGGCGATCTCCACCGCGTGGGCCGCCCGCTCGCATTGCCGGGCGTACCAAGGCGACCTGAGCTTGCCGTCCTCCAGAGGCACGCCGCGGTTGAGAATCCGCTCGTCAAGATCGCGGGCGACCGCCTCCGGATCGTCGAACCGGGACCAGTAGAGCGAATCAATGAACACGTACCGCTCGCCCCGCTTCGTGTAGAGCCCGACCGCCTTTCGTGGGTGCTCCGACCAGTGCATACGGAGCTTGGCAATCTTGGTTCGACTGATGCGGTAGTACGCCGTCCCGGTCCCCCTGTGGGTCGAGTTGATGATCCGACAGTTGGTGACGTCGCGGGTCGCCGACAAAACGCCATGCCCCTGCTCGACGGCCGCGAACTCATCCAAGAGAACCGCCGTCCGCCGGTCGCCGCGGGCAAATTCCTCCGTCGTCGATTCGCCGTCGATCACCGACCCGTTGTCCACGTTCAGGAGGTGCATCTTCTGCCGAATGAAGTTCGGGCGGAGCCAGGGGGGCATGTGCTGGAGGACGAAATCCAGCTTCCAGAAGAGGCTCTTGGGGTTGCCCCGCTTGTCAACGTACTGCTCGACGCGGGAGCCCATGAGGAAGCTCTGCAAGTGCCGGAACATCCAGAACCACTTGATCGCCAGGGAGCAGACCCACGATGCCCCCATGTCGCGAGACTTCTCCAGCAGGATGTCGTGGCCCCGCTGGATCGCCCTGATCAGCCGGCGGATCGCCCGGTCCTGGAACCGGTACGTGATCATCGGAATCTTTGAATGCGGCCGCCGCCGGGGGTCATACGTCCAGACAAACACGTTGATCCAGAAGAGCGGGTCTTCCGCACACGCTTGCCGCATCGCCGCGGCAAACTGGGGGTCCGTGGCCGCCCGGCGGTAGACGGCAGCGCGAAACGCGAGGTTCCCGAGGCGATCCTTCGGAACCAGCTTGTAGTAACTCGCCCTCTTCGCCGCCGCGACCATTCCTAGACCTTGCTCTCGTCGATCTTGTGATCGCCACACCAATCCTGCTCGAACACGGCAGGATAGCCGTTCATCGTCGGGGCGTGGCGCCGGCATCGGCCAAGTTCATTCGGCACCTCGCACGGATTGCATGGTCTTGAGTCCGCTTCCTTCACAACGAACCACATGCACGTCCGGCACCTCATCTTGCTGCTGCGATGAATCCAGGGGTCTTGGCCCATCTCGCTTTTCTCCGTCAGAGTGTTCCGGGCTGGCCAAGAAACAAAAAACGCCCAGCAGGGTATGCAGCCCCTGCATGGGCGTCATGTTTCTTGGCCCCGCTTCCCACCGGCTGGCCGGCCGATGGGAGCGGTTGCCCTGTGGATTGTCAAACCAATGGCCGCGGCTGGATTCGAACCAGCGAACTCCGGATTATGAGACCGGCGAGGTGACCTCTCCTCAACGCGGCTTCAGTGCAATCAGCTTCCAGGAACGACAACCGTGGGGATGGTAATCGCCGGCCGAAGCTCAACCGTGAAGTGCCGCCGGGCGCCAGGCGTCATCCGCTCATAAGCAAGGTCGATCATGCGCTGCGGAACAACCCTCATCGCCACCATCGGCCACAACTGCAACATCCCCGCCACCTGGGCCATCTCCGCCGCCGTGATGTCGTCAAGCGGCGTGTAAACGTAACCGGCTCTTGTGCCCAACATCCCGATTTCCGCAGCCGGCAGCCTCGCTGGCTTCTCGTTCTCAGTCGCCTTGATCACTTCTTCCTCCGGCCCTTCTGGGGCTTCTGCGGCTTCTTTGTGGCCTCCTCCGCCTGCGCCTTGACCTCCAGGATCATCTGCTCGACTTCCTCCGCCTGGCGGATCGAATCCCGAGCGACCCCGCCGTCCTCCTCCTCCGAACGCTTCCGCCCCTCCGTCGCCCAGAGTGCGTAAAACTCCTTTCGCTGCTTCAGGGCCCAGCAGAACAACCCCCACGCCGTTGGGCCGGGAGCGTCCTTCGCCTTGATCGCGTGCCCCTGGTCCGCCAACCCCAACGCCGTCCCTACCCACTGCAACGACTCCGCATAGCTCGCCGCGTCCTTGAACGAGGCTGGGGGCCCCGCCGGTCCCTGCTCCACCAACGCCACCGGTTCCGTTGGGGCCCCTGCCCCGCTGCCGGAAGGAGTCACCTGAGACGCCGGGGCCCCGCCACCATCCACCGGAGCAAACTCGCTCGCCAATCGCCGCCGGGCCTTCAGGAAACTGATCCCCTCCGCTTCTCGCAACGCCGCACAACGCTCGCGAAACTCCTCCGTCCGATGTTCGCGGTAGAGGCGTGAATTGAACTCCTTGATCGTCTCGCCGGTCGAGAGTATCTCGCTGCTCTTCGCTGATCCTGACATCGTGTAGCGGTCTCCCAGGGGCCCCAGGGGTCGGTTTACGAGGGGCCCCGATACGAACGATTAAACCACTAAGAAGCGGGGGGTCAAGGCGGAATTGGAATTTGGGACGTGTAAAGACTTGACTTAGATACTAAGACGCGGGCGGTGCCCGCCCGGGGGGCTGGCACAAAACCCGGACCGCCGAGGGGCCCCGAGGGGGTCGGCGGCCGAGCCCGGCGCCTGCCGCGGCCCGCCAGGTGGCGGAACTGGTGGCAGCCGACTCGAGCCGATCGCCGAAGACCAAGCACGACATCGTCTTCCATCCGCCAGCCCCACGTCCTGCGACTGATCACCGATCAATCGCTTGACCGAAGCTGGGCTTCGCTCCGCCCAGCCTGGCCGAGCTCCGCCCGCGCCTGGGACGATCTGCCTTCGCTCGCAGACCGACTCCGA
>Ga0265295_1007586_pt1 | contig 12410 bp, 14 predicted proteins | sample Munlansysbiofilm_FD_192503 | JGI IMG/M metagenome (GOLD analysis project Ga0265295, IMG submission 192503) | Leachate microbial communities from a municipal landfill in Southern Ontario, Canada - Methane capture system biofilm | ecosystem: Engineered > Solid waste > Landfill > Unclassified ... | reverse complement strand
TAACGGGGTGGCTTTCGGCTTCGCGATCTAAAATCTCTCCCATCCGCCCCCAGGTGGGGCGGTGTTTTGAGGGAATGTAGATAATTAAAAATAATCAGTAACATGGAAGGAGGTTTAAATGTCGGTATTAAAAAATGATCGCCAGGAAAGCAGCGTGCAATTTCTGGAAAACGCCTATGAGTTACAAGTGGCAGTATATAAACTGGTGGTTAAGTTTCCCAAGCGTTACAGCTTTATCATCGGCAATCCCATTGCGAATCTCGCAATGGATTGCCATATGAATACAAAATATGCCAATTCCATCTATCCTACCAATAAACACGAATATCAGTTGCGGCGGGATTACATCAACAAGGCCATGGGCAATTGCCAGAACTTGTCTTCTCAGATGGATATTGCCCTTAATTTATTTTCTGCGGAAATAAATGGTTTTAAGGCAGTCCTGCCGCTGATCCGTGATCAGCTCCGGCTGCTAAAAGGGCTTAAAGAAAGTGATAAAAAACGATTCAAAACAATTTTAGAATAAAAATATAGGTTTTGTGCTACAAATGACGTTTTGGTTGGGGGTTCCTGACCGGCTGGTGGTGGCTCCGTTCCGCGAACAATAACAACAACAATAACTTCCTCGGGGTCAACAACGACGGCAATCTCAACAACAACAATGCCAACAACAATAACGGGGTGGCTTTCGGATTGTGTGACCATCAGACAAAGTAACTCTTTGAGTGAAATCAGTATACACACAGAAGGAGCGCAAAACCTTCCTTAATTGGTAAATATGAACCTTGATGCGGTTGGCCGGACGCTTCTTGCATGGATCGATACAGGCGTTAAGTCGATTTACATGGCCATTACCCTTTGCAGAAAAACATCACGCCATGAATAAAAACTGTACGAGGTGACAAATTATGACAAGTCAGGAAAGACGAGAAGGCCGTTACAAGCGGCGAGTCGAAAAACGATATCAAAAGAAACGCGCAATTTACAGGCAGCATGGTCGTTACGACCAGGTGTATACCTTTGGCAATCTTTATGATGCTTATCAGAAAAGCAAAAAAGGAGTGATGTGGAAGGCCAGTACCCAGAAGTATAAAGCCAACGCCTTGTTGCATGTTTTTGAGGATTATGAGCGATTAAAAAACAAAACTTACAAGAGCAAGGGATTCTATGAATTTGATATTTTTGAGAGGGGAAAACCGAGACATATAAAAAGTGTCCACATCAGTGAGAGAGTCGTTCAAAAATGCTTGTGCAATGAATCAATTGTGCCCATTGTGTCACGATCACTCATTTATGACAATGGAGCCTGCATTGCTGGTAAAGGGATCGATTTTACGTTAAATCGATTGGATACCCATCTCCACCGGCACTATCGGCGCCATGGGCGAGATGGGTATGTTTTATTGTTTGATTTTTCAAAATATTTTGACAATATCTCACACGAAGCATTAATAAAAATAGTCAACAAATTACCAATAGATCTGGAGCTTAAAAAAAGCATGTGTTATTTCATCAAACAATTTGGCCATAAAGGGCTGGGCCTAGGATCTCAAATTTCACAGATCTGCGCCCTGCTTTTGCCAAATGCACTGGATCACATGATCAAAGAAGAATTGCAAATTAAAGGATATGGGCGTTATATGGATGATGGCTATTTGATTCACCACGATAAGGAGTATTTAAAAGAGTGCAAAAATAGGATACAGGATAAATGCAATGAACTGGGCATCGTCTTGAATTTGAAGAAAACCCAAATTGTCAAACTATCAAAGGGTTTTCAATTTTTAAAAGTTCGGTTTCTTCTATCCGAAACCGGCAAAGTCATTCGCCTCGTGAATAAAGCAAGCGTGGTACGCCAACGACGTAAATTAAAGTCGTTTTATCGCAAGTATCTAAATGGTGAAATGTTAGCCTATGATATTGAATGTTCCTATCAATCATGGAAAGGACACGTGAAAAAGGTAAGATCTTATCAGTTATTAAAAAGAATGGATCAGCTTTATTATAAGCTGTTTGGAGGTATTTAAAATGGCACACAATACAAATCAATTGCCGATCGGAATGTTGGTCAAAACAAAATTTTCTTTTATGGGGAAGAATAAAGGACGAGATTTGTGGAAGGCTGGTGTTGTCATCGATTGCTACACGCATTTTGCGGTTATCAAATTTGAACATTTTAAAAAATCATTTGCTTATGATGAGATCGAAGTCATCAATGAAATGGAGTGGCAACAGCTGCGTGACAAAAACATGGTGCGGCAGGCTTTGATTTTTGAATCAGTCAGTCATTAAAAAGAAGGTGTAAATGTGTTCGTATTAATGAGTAACGACGGAAATATAACCTTTGATGAGGTGAAGGAATACGAAGGTCAACCGGTTTATTTGGCGATGAAACATTGCGCAACAGATTTCATGGTGATGGTAAAAAAATTGAGGCATGACGAATATCGGCATAATAACAAGGAAGTCTATTTTTATATTGATACCAGCAAGCGAAATGGCATTTTCTGGGAACCTTGCGTCATGCTTTATATGCTAAAATCCTTCGAACAAGCCGATGCGATCATTATGTCGCATCGAACTTTGCATCCAGCAGCACAACAAATGATAACTAAAAATGATTTATAAACATGGGAGATAACAGATGGAAAAAAGAATAATCATCGCTTTTTGCCTGTTAATTTTAGGCATGACACTGATTCCGCTTTCAGTTTTAGCAAATGACGATCCTGCTATTTTATCAGCAGCAGAATTCAATTGGGGAACAGATTTGGACAATATTGTAATAACAATTAAAACCAATAAGGATGTTGACCAAATCGTTTTAAGCAGTGGTCAAGGTGATCTTTTATTGACGCCAGAAACCAATTACGCTGAAGAAGATCTTCGCGGAAACAATGAGGCAATGGATATGAATGGCGACCTTGAGGTTGATCTAAAAGATCTTGAAATCCTCAAAAAACATGTGGACGGGATGGAGCCGGGCAAAGAAAAAGATGGATGCAAACTATTTACTGCGACAGTACGCTGTTCTCATTGCGGGGCAGCGGATATTGATAGTGACGGCAAGATTGATGTAAGTGATCTGGCTATGCTGGAATCGCACTTGGATGGCCATTGTACCTTGGATGACTGCTATTTTCACGGGAAGCGTACCTATCGGGAAGAAACGGAGGATGAATATATCTGGTCAGTTCACTATACCCCAACCATCGCTGGAACCGATATTATGACGATTACGCCACAATCTGTAACCTCAACCGGGACACGTAACGGCGAATCATCAACACTGGAAATTAAAGCTGAAGAATTTAAAGACCCAGAAATTATTCGTGCCTGGCTGGTACCAAACCAAAACAAATATTTGATCAATACCATTATCGATGTTCATGTGGTAACACCACTGGAATGTGACGCCATCTACGTTGACAATTGGGTTTATGATGCACGAGATAAAATTGAAGGCGATCCAGCATCAGAAGGCAAGTATTTTGTTGAAACTCAAATTAACTTTGAGACAAAAGAAAAAACATGGATCGTTCCAGTAACTTTTGGCGAGCGCTTAACAATGGCTTATGCAATCACGGGAGCGGGTATTAAATCAGATGGTTCATTTTTTACGCACGAAGATGATCCAACCTATCTATACGGGGCGTTGTTACCGGTGAGGTGGATTAAGCCTGAGGTGATTACTTGTACGACCAGCATTACCGACTCCTGGGTGGAACAGTGGACAACAAGCAGCACAGATGCTGAGGGAAACGTCACAACGACACATCATTCTCGTAACTGGTATACACACACTGTTACTGCGGTATGCCATAACAATACTGATTATGTCATTTTTCAAACACCAGAGGGCACGGTTACAGACACCACATACACGGCTACCCCCAGTAACACGAATACCTTTAGCACCTCCTGGACAAATAATTCCAGTAGTGGTGAAGGAAGTGCAGAAGCGTTTGCGACCATTATTACCAAGCCCCCGTTGTTTGACGAGTAAAGGAGGAAAAAATGCAGATACAAAAAGCAGGACGCATTATCGTGTTGCTATTACTGATTTTTGCCGGTTCAGGCTTCGGCGTACAAGCGGCTGAAAGCGATGTAATATTGATTGCTTATCAGGATACCAACACCAGCTTGTCAGTCAAAGCTTTTGATCCAATTGGACATGGCTATGTCGGCGACTTAACCATAAAAGTTTGGTCGGCTAAAAACAGCCAGGATGATTTAAAAACCGAAACACTTAATTTTGCTGGAGGTTACTACACTTTTACCATAAACACTGCTGATCACAACAACGACAATGGAATCTATTATCTGGAGCTATATGGCCCATCCGGGTTATTAAAAAGCGATTTTGCAACGATTGCTGTGATTGGCAACGAATGGACGCAATTTATTTACGAAAATGGTCATGTCGTCGAAAAAACATGTCGGGCCATCCTTACAGTTGATCCGGAAATTGTTAAAAATTCGACAGAGGAAGCAAATGCCGGTGACGATTTTAAATCTGGCTACGGTTATACTACCACTTACAAAACCAGCATTCTCAGTAACGTCGAGGTCGATGCAGAAATAGCAATGACTGGGACTGGAAATGCCCGTTTACTTTTTCCGGAATTTAATTACCGTGATGGCTCCACGATTATGGAAGTCTACGGACAATTTAATCGGCTAACCGATTGTACCGAACGTGCGGCAGCTAGCAACCTTGCCAAATCACAGCTGGAACTTAAGGAAAATCCTTTTTCCGGCAGCAATAAGCGGGTACATTTTACGCCAATTTGGTACCCGGATGAACTAGACTACACGGTTTACGCTGATTTATTTGATGCCTGGACCCCGGGTGGGATGCTGGCAACGCCGGTACTAGATACATTTAAAGTAGATGGCAACGTGTATGACGACTGGCAGATCAACGAAAAACGATAGGGTTCACCAATCAGAAAGGAGGTTAAGATGAAAAACGGCGAACGAAAGCGATTTATTCCACTTACGGAATATCCGGACTGGACAGTTTTTTATGACACCGAAAATCAAGCCGTTCCCTATGTACTGGTCAGTAAAAAGAATTTTAAGATACCCGAAACGACCCAGGATCTAATGGAAATGCATGTCTCATTATTTTCTGGCGAAAATTTAATTTCTAATTTTTTAAATACGAGAGGAGAACAAAATGGCTGCTGATTTCAATCAGGAAATAGATGGTTTGATTCAAATGATCGAAGAAATGCTTAAATTCGCTTTGCGGATGAGAGAGGAACAGAAACAGGCGATGGCAAATGGTGTTGCCCCAACAGCTCAGTCTGTTGCAAATAATATGGATACGGTGGTGGAACAATTCGATCAAAAAATGAAAAATGTTGGTTCGATTAAAAAAGATATGGCTTATCAGCTCAACAAAGAAGCTCGCCAACAGGATCTGCCCCAAAAGCAACCGGTTCAACAACCGAATGTTGCAGTAGGTATTAAAAACGAACGTCAACCTGATTTAGCAGCGGCAAACAATCACGTCGCGAGCCAAACCATTGATGTTACGGCCATGCGAGAAAAAGAAGAACTCGCACTATTACAAGAAAAGGAAGCTTTAAGAAAATCTTTCAACGCAATGAAAATTCGTTTGAGCGAATTAAGCAAAGAAATGGATCAACTGGATTTTAAAAGCCCGACCGCATTGGCCCGGTTTGGCCATTCGTTGATTAAACTGGACAATCAGATTAAAGAGTTGGGCAATCGGATTACCGATTTTGTCAAAAGCGTTCCCGAAAACGCCAAAATTTCAACAATTACTTTTCTTGCCACGCGCCTGGATGCACTGGCCCAGTCCGTTTCCACGTTAAAAGATAATCTCAACGACAAAATCAGGGAGCAACCCAGCGAAGCCGTCAAGCCGGAACAGGAAGACGGAGAACAAACAAACGAATTGGGGACGCCGGAAAAGGAAATCATTCAAACCATTATCACTAAGGAACAACCACCCATTCACCTGCTTAAACCAAATCTTGAGCCGGAATCAAAAACCGAACCCGATCCCATCAATCAAACCAACACCAAAACAGCGAAGGAGCTTTTAACGCCGGTGGGCAAGGGGGAATTTTTTACCATGAAAGACTTGATCCTGATGAATGTGTCGGATGATTTAAAATCAATGGGCGATTCCATTGAAGAATGCAGCCGCAAGGCCATCGAAGCAAGTAATTTTATTGGCCTGCAAACCGAAATCGACCCCAATGTCACCAGTCTTGAGAGCATGGCTGGCAATGAACAGTCTGGGATTAGAACAGTGCCGTCAGTTAAGGATGAACTGGAAGATATTACCCTATCAGAATATAGCGATGATATGGAAGCGGCCTATCAAAATGGTTTTGATACTGATCCCAACATTGCCACAGCTGTAACGGATGAAGAATGGGCCAATCAACACGATGAAGAATATGCAAATCAACAGCCGGAAAGAATGGTATTTGATCCCTGGGAACAGGAGAGATAACTTCGCGCACTGCGGTGCGCTAAGTTAAAAAGGGAGATGTTTAACCGCATCTCCTTTTTTATTTCAATAACATGGAGGCATTATGAATCAAACAGTAACACTCCCTTTGATAGGGGCAGGCATTGCAGCGCTTTTTCTATTAGTTCTTACTATTTTTAGAAAATTTGATCTGCTTAGTAAATTCGGCTTCGGTAAACCACTCGAAAATAAAAGCGTCCACGATTTTATTAACATACGGGATATTAAGGGAAATTTTTTATATACCAACGATGATAAGATCTGCGCTTTTTTTAAGATTGATCCGATTAGTGTCGATTTGTACTCGCAGCGGGAGAAACGGCAGCTGTGTCAGCTGCTTTCATCACAGTTAGCATCTGAAAATAAACCGTTTAAATTTTTAGCGGTATCGCGACCGGTTGATATTTCGCCACTTATTTCGGAGTACAAACAAATTATTGATACATCGCCGGACACAAAAATCAAAGATATTCTTAAAAACGAAATGATTGAGATGAACAATTATGCCCACTCTGGGGATGTGGTTCAACGTCAGTTTTATTTTATGATCTGGGAGGATTATAAACGAAACAATGAACAGGATTTATTAAAGCGGATTACAGAATTTGCCAGTAAATTCAAAACCTGCCGGTTGTCCGGCGAAGTGTTGAAGCAACATGAAATTGTTCGACTTTGCAATCTTGTTAACAATCCAGCCTATACTCACATTGAAGATATGAGTATGGAAGCAAACATACCAACGATTATTGGCTTATATGGAAACCGAAATGAGGAAGGAGATACAGACTATGCGTAAACATGCAGTAGTTGAGGAAAAAAAGCGATTTAAAAAATCAAAAAAGGAAAAAGCAAATGACAGCAGCAATGACCGAAAGGAAAAAAGATTACGGGGCGAAAAAGAAGAAGAACTGTCTGTTAATCGGGCGCTGCTGAATATTATTGCCCCAATTGGTATGTCGATCAAGCACAATGAACTGGTCATTGGTGAAAATGTCTGCAAAGTTTATGGCGTTGTTAAATATCCCCAAACCAAAGGTTATGGTTGGTTGGGACGACTTAATAATATTCCTGGTACAGTTGCGGCGATTCAGTTTAATCCCATCGATAACTCGTCGTTTCTGGACACGTTAAATAAATCGATCTTACAGAACCGGGCCAAAGCCTTATCCAGTAAAGACCCACTAACCATTAAGCGTTCGACCCGGATGGCAGAAGACGCTGAAAATATCATGACGCAGATTGACCAAAACGGAGAAGTTGTTGGCGAAATGGCAATGACCATCATGCCCATGGCTAATGAACGGGAAGCTTTTAAAAAACTCTGCCAAAAGGTAGAGTCAACATTTGTTATGGAAAAATGCCGTATCCGGGTTTTGCCTTATCTGCAAAAAGAAGGTTTCAAAACCCTATCACCGGCCTATTCGAAAGATAAAGAGGTGGATCAGGTGCTTAAGGCGGTCATGCCGCTTTCGACATTTGTTGGGGGATTTCCATTTGCATCCAGCGGCTATAACGACCAGAAGGGATACCTGTTTGGAAAAGATTCAACTGGTGGTTTGGTTATCGTTGATCCTTGGAAACGTGGTAATGATCGAACAAACTCTAATTTTGTTATCATGGGAGATACCGGTCAGGGTAAATCGGCCACCATTAAACATCTAATTCTAATGGAATATGCCCTGGGTACTCGCATTATCTTCATTGATCCTGAACGCGAATACAAGCACCTGACCGAAGAATTAGGTGGTGACTGGATCAATGCCGGTGGTGATGGCAAAGGACGGATCAATCCGCTGCAAATCTGCCCAATCAATAATGACATGTACGATGAAGGGGATGATGATGAATCAAATGATATGGGTGCGATGGCCCTGCATCTGAAATCGCTGGATGTATTTTTCAGCCTTTATTTCAAAGACATTACCGATGTGCAGCGGGCCATCCTTAAGGATGAGGTAATCCAACTTTATCACCTATTCGGGATTACCTGGGAAACTGATGTTAACACTATGAAAAATGAAGATTTCCCGATTCTAAAAGATCTTTACGACTTGATTGTAAAAAAAGAAAAGCTGTTCGAAGGAGAGGAAAAATTTAAAGAACGTGATGTTTACAATGAATTAGGGATTCTGCTTAAAGACCTTGCCATGGGTTCAGACTCATTTCTTTGGAGTGGTCATACAACCTTATCTTCTCATGGCCAATGCATCTGTTTGGACACCTTTGACCTTAACAGCTCTAGCGACACCATTAAATGTACTCAATATTTTAATCTGCTGAACTGGGCCTGGCAGGAAATGTCGCGCAATCGGAATGAAAGAATCCTACTCATCTGTGATGAAGCTTATCTGATGATTGATGATCGGGTACCGCAATCACTGGTATTTCTGCGAAATGCGATGAAGCGAGCCAGAAAATATGAAGCGGGTATTATTGTCGCCAGTCATGGCGTCGTTGACTTTCTTGATCCTAAAATCAAACTATATGGTCAGGCACTACTTGATCAACCCTGCTTTAAAATTATGCTGGGTACGGATGGCCAGAATCTAAAAGAAACAACTAATCTTTATAATTTAACCGAAGCAGAAACGGAAGTATTATCCAGCAAAATGCGGGGGCGGGCATTGGTTATGATCGGGCATGATCGCTTGAATATCAATTTTACTATTCCAGAATATAAATTTAAGTATTTTGGAAACAAAGGCGGTCGCTAAGATGTGGAAGGGAATTCTCAAAGGGGTTGCGTATCTGGCTAAAGATGAAGATGGCCGAAAGATATTGATCACTGTTTTGATTACCTTTTGTATTTTGATTATACTTCCAGTTCTTTTTACCGTATATATTCTTACATCGCCCATTACACTACTCAAAGAGGTTATCACCAACCCGGAAATGCTGGCGATCATTCTGGAGTTCAAATCTGAACATCAAAATATTATGCCTGGCAGTGGTGGTGGCTTGTATGGGTGGCCATTATCAACCGATTATCCGATTGATAAATCCGACGAAACTAATCTTTTCGGCTTGCGCCTTCATCCCATTTGGGGTGATTACCGAATGCATACCGGGGTTGATATCCAGGCTCCCGACGGCAGTGATTGTTTTGCAGTCGGAGCGGGCAAGGTAATCCGCACCGGTGATTCGGGTGGTTGGGGTTATGTCATTGAACTGGATTTAGGAAAAAACAAGTCCGGTCAAACACTAACAGCAACCTATTGCCACTTAACCCCGAGCAGCATTAAGGTTAATGTAGGTGATTCAGTCACTCGCGGGCAACAAATTGCACTAACTGGGACAACTGGATCAACCCAGGGAGGGCATATTCACTTCGAAATGAAAGAAGATGGTGTCTATTGCGATCCCCTTAAATACATTGGCATGGGTGGAGATTATGGTGATCTTGATTTGTTTTATCGCGCCGTGGAAGCCGAAGCTGGTGGCGAACCTTACAATGGAAAAATTGCAGTGGCCCAGTGCATTATCTACACTTCTCAACGTAAGGGTATTTCACTTGATGAAGTCATCACCGCTCCAGGTCAATATTCTTGTGTTTCTGATGGTCGGATTTACACTGTGACTGTTTCGGATGATTCAAAGAAAGCCGCAGATGAAGCTTTGGCAGGAAAGCGGGCACTCGAAGAAGGAACGGAGTATTTCATTAATTTCAAATGGGCCGAGGTGACGTGGTGGCATTTAACATTAAAACCGACCGGCACCATTGGTGAACATAGTTTTTATAAGAGCTGGTAAAGGAGAATATCATGAATCTGAAACGACTGTTATTGTCCCTGTTAATTGGTGGGTGTTTATGTTTAAGTGGGTGTGTATTTAAAGACACGGCAAAGGATATGATCACTTCCGATGAAGTTAAAATTTTGGGTAACTGGTATGATCAGGAATCCTATTATTACTTTTCGTTTACTGAGGACGGTCACTATACACTGGGATTCGATCCGGAGATGCCAAACACTGGTGGTAATTATGAAATAAAAGATCAGAAGCTGTACTTGACCATCACTCAGGCAATTGTGGATGGTAATAAAATTAATGTTCCGGAAAATGAGTGGATCACCACAGAAATGAACTATCGATTTAACCTAAATGATGACCTTGTATTGGATGGCCAACACAATGCATTCGCATTGACCCGCATCGATCCGGATAATCCGGTTGTTAAACCAGTGATAACAAATACCCTCACTGGTCTTTACTTGAGTGAGGATGGTGATCTTGCCTACTATTTTGATAAAAATGGTGGTGTCCGGCTCAGTTCTAAGGTTAATAGTTATTCGTATGAAGGGAAATATATTATCAAACACGATACCCTCACAATCACTTATTCTAACACAGATCTAAAACAAGAGTTCTATTTTTCAATAGAGGATGATGGCCGTTTGGGCTTAACAAGCACGGAAGGCATCACCACCGTTTTTATATACCAACCTAATTAATAATGAGAAAGGAATAAAGTAAATGGAAGCATCAAACAAAGTCGTCGCAATGGAGAAACCTGAAGTTAAGCAAAAGGCAAATAATTTTTTAAGCGATGCCATCAGCATGATTCAAGAGCTTAATAAAATCTCGGGTAAAGAATTGTCAATGGAAGAAAAAAACAATGTCATGGAGAAACTTGATGAATTTTCAACTTCGTTTATCTATTTTAGAGAATTCTATGATGAGAGCAAATCTAAAATCCGACAGCTGGGGATGGTGATTGAAGACATCCGCTCAATATCCGCAATAGGAGAAGCCAATTATACCAACGCCAGCGATCCTGATAAGCAGATGGATATTCTGGTTGGTATAGTTACTAGCATCATGGATCGACTTGAAATAATGAATGATCTAATTAACCAGGCCACGGTTGAAGAAAGTCAGAATCGCCAGCTTAATGGAATTAAGGAGATTTTTATTGAAACGAAGAAAAGTATTGAAGGAACCGAAACAAATCTTCGTAGTTTGATGGATAAATTCGACGGGAAATCCGACCATCTGAAAGATAGCATGGAAGCTGTCGAATCACATCTATTGGTATTTGAAAACATCGCAGTTGATTTAAAAAACCAGTATGATGGAATTAAACTGACGGAAGAAACCATTTTAAAAGCCTTTGGTGAATGGCAAAAGGTGGCGGCTCCGGATATTTCAACGCATTTTGATAAGATGCTCGAAAACGTCAACAAAACAATTGCAGAGCGGGAGGAACAGCAGGTCGCAAAAGTCAGCGAAGTTGACAGTGCTTTTATAAAAACCATGGAATCATTCAAGACTCAGTCAAATGAGGTGCTGGAAAAAATAAAGTCGATCAATCAAAAAACGGATAATCTCTTATCTGGCGAAGGGGTTAAACAATTCATGGTCTATGGGGGGACAGCATTATCGGGACTTAACCTTATTTTGTTAATCCTTCTGTTATTCTTAAAATAAAAGGAGCTGATTGATGTGTTTATTTATTTAACCAGTGAAAAAAACAATGTAATCTTTGATTTTCTCAAAGACCAATCCGGGCAAACCGTTAAAAAATTCATTGGTGATTTTAATTTTCAGGAGTTTGTCTCTGATCATTTAATGTCCTATGATTCGTGCCGGTATCTTGCAGTTGATCTCGAATGTATTGATGATTATCCAGATGGGTTTTTCGATGCCGTTGACTCGATCCTTCAATATTTTAACTTTCACCTGCGGCTTATTGTCGTTTCGTTTGACGTCGATGGCGATATTTTAGCAGGTCTTTATAAGCGTGGTGTTTTTAATATCATTACCGGAACCGACAAAGATACTGTCGAAAAACGAATATTGAAAGTGTTTTCGCAAGATGGAATGTCGCCTGAGGATCATAACTTAGGCGATGCTTTTTCCAGCTTGAAATCAAGCAATATACAGATTGCGACACCCG
>Ga0265295_1007585_pt1 | contig 12413 bp, 12 predicted proteins | sample Munlansysbiofilm_FD_192503 | JGI IMG/M metagenome (GOLD analysis project Ga0265295, IMG submission 192503) | Leachate microbial communities from a municipal landfill in Southern Ontario, Canada - Methane capture system biofilm | ecosystem: Engineered > Solid waste > Landfill > Unclassified ... | reverse complement strand
TAGTATATTCAGGCACTTTCTGGCAAGGTTAAGAAGAAAGACAAAGTGCTATTCCAAAAGTCTTGAAATGTTAAAATATTCTGTTCTTCTCTTAATGAAGTACAGGAATAAAGATATAGATATGTTTAATTAACAATGCCTTCATTTTTTATAATGAAAGTCCCATTAAATCTTCGATTTGATGTGAGTTTGAAAACAGTGGTCTTCTTACTCCAACATGATAAAAAAGAGAAATTCAAAATTACCATGGATTCTATCATGAATCATGATTCTTTTGAATTTGTGAATTATTAGTTCTTTTCCCTTCGCTCAGTAATATCCTGGATGATACCCTGATAATTGGTCACAACTCCATCATTGTTACGCTGGATGAACGTCTGCTCTTCCACCCATCTCTGCTCTTTGGACTTGGTCTTTATTCTATATTCTTTGACGAAGACTTTTCCGCCTTCACGGGCTACGTCTGAAAGTTCCATCTGTACATAAGGAAGGTCATCAGGATCAATTATATCACCATAAAGGATATTTCCTGAGAGGAAATCATCAACCGAATATCCCAAATTACTTATGTTATCTGAAACAAATTCAACGGGCCATAGCTCTTTTTCATCATCAGAGCCTGCTTTCCAAAGGAAAGTGATCATTGGACTATGATTGACAACGGTTTCAAGGGCTTGTTTTCTTTTCAGCAGTTCATCCTGCTTTTCAAGTGCAATTTTGAGTGCGATCTCACTTTCTTTTTGTTTTGTGATATCCCGAACAATTCCCTGGAAGTGAGTTACATTCCCATACATGTCCCTCAAAATAAAAGTATTCTCACTTACCCATAATAAGTTTCCATCTTTTGTAATCACGCGATATTCCTGATTATAGTTATTGCTGTCATTCTTACATTCCTCTTCAAGCGTATTCTTGACCATCTCATAGTCATCTGGATGAATAAGGTCGCTATAAACAATACGACCAAGCATGAAATCCTCAGCTGAATAACCAAGCCTTGAAACATTCTTTGAAGCGTAATCTGCCGGCCAGAACAATTCTGCTCTCCACAGGAATACCATGGTAGAGCTATTGTTTACAACATCTTCCAGAGGTTTTAGTTCCATCAGTGTTTTCTCCAGGGCTATTTCTCTGTTTTTCTGTTCTGTTATATCAATAATCGTAGCCTGACAATGCGTAATATTGCCTGCGTCATCGCGTTGCATACATGTTCTCTCATCAACCCAGCGAACATCACCGGATTTTAAGATTATCCTGTATTGTTGGTTAAAAAAATCGACTCCTTCCATACATCGCTGTGTGAGAACATTTTCAAGCATCCTCAGATCAGCAGGAAGAACGATGTCAGTGTAAACAAGGCGACCGGATATGAAGTCTTCCATTGTGTAGCCAAAAAGACCTACGTTACTTGAAACATATTCAACATGCCATTTTTCCCTGGACCTGTTTTCTGTTTTCCAGAGAAAAATAATTACCGGACTGTTATCTATTATCTTTTCAAGTAGCTGTTTTCTGTCAGTAACTTCATTCAATTTGTTTCCAGTGTCTTTTGTACCATTTTCATTTGATATCTTAGATTCCATATAATCCCCTTTAAACAAAAGACCTTCTATTCTTTTATTCTTTTGCTTAGTCTATAAAATGGTAAAATAGTAAACATCTACAGTTCACTGGGAAAACAAAAGCCATTTAAACCAAAGTGGTTGTCGGGATTATTGCCGCTGCAGCCGAACGACAGTATCCGGTAGGTTTGCTCCAGCAAGCGCCGCGATCAATTTGAAGCGAGCTATTGTCTTTTTCCCAGGCACTATCATCGATCGGAGCATTTTCATAGTTAAAAGATGAAAGATTAGGAGGATAATGTCTTTTCCATTGCAGGAAGTGTGATGTGCACTTTTGTTCCCACATTTTCCATGCTCTCCATCCACAGTTTTCCACCATGATCCTCTACTATTTTTTTACATATATTCAACCCAATGCCTGCTCCACCATATTTGCGGGACAGGGACCCGTCAAGTTGGTAAAAACTATCAAATGTTTTTATTATTTTGGTTTGTGGTATTCCTATTCCTGTGTCTTCTATAACAATGTGGATGTTGTTTTTCTTCTTTGAGCCGTAGATAGATAGTATTCCTTCCGAAGGCGTGAATTTGAAAGCATTGTCTATCAGGTGGATGAATAATTCACTAAGGTAGTTCAAGTCACCATTAACGAAATAAAGTTCATCAGGTAGCCTGTTCTCTACAATGATGTTCTTGTCCGTGTTTTCCACAGAAATAACTGTCAATGCCTTCTCTATAATTGGTTTAATAGGAACTTTGCTAAAATCATAAATATAATTTTTAGGCTCCAGTGAACTCATGAAAAGTAATGATTGTATCAACCGTTTCAATTGTCCGGAATTACTGCTAACTATATTCATTGCTTTCTTTTGTTCTTTATTAAGTGGACCCAGACTTTCATCTCCGACCAGCTCACTGAATCCTATTATGGGAATGAGTGGAGTCTTGAGTTCATGACTCATAATCGAAAGAAAATTGTTCTTTAGTTCATCTAGTGAATGTAATTCATCATTTGCCTTGGTAAGTTCAGAATTTATATCCCTGAGTTTTTGATTGTATGTTTTAAGTTCATCTTCTGATCTTTTGAGTAATATCATTCTGCCCATCATCTGAGTAATAAGGACAAACTGTCTGAGATCAGAAGCTGTGTATTCTCCTTCCTTGTTTGCAACAGCTGCAAATCCCACGACTTCATTTTCATTGAGTATTGGCACGGTAAGGTAAGACTCAATTGAAAGCTTTCTGCATAATGTAAATTCCGGTGAATTAATGTCGCGTGAGGATCTGTTTAATATCACTGGTTTTTTCCCATTAAGCAACATTGGCAAGAAACCTGTACTTTCAAGCAAAGAAACGAATATTTCTTTATTGATGTTATTCAGGAACAACATATTTCCAGGATACGTATTTATAGTAAAGTTTTGATGTTCTCCATCAAAGAACCCCACCATACCCATCTTGCTTTGTGTAAGTTTAATTCCTTTCTCAAGTGCAAAAGATTTGATCTTATCGATTGAAAAAATATTCATCTGGCTTAGTTCATGCAAAGTCTCAAGGCATGATTCGTCGATCAATAAGGCTTTTTCTGTTCTTTTTAGATTGGTAAGGTCATTGAGGATAAAAATAGCATTGTTATCTGTTTTTGTAAAATAGAATGCAATCTGTCTTTCTGTTCCATCTTTGCAAGATACAATCCATTCGCCACTCATTCCTGTTTCCTGTTTTTCGGAAATCATTTCCCAATTATTACGAACGGTTTTCCGGTATTCACTATCTGGATACACAGTTTCCCACCATTCTTTGATAGTAGGTATATCTTCTATTGTGTACCCCAGAATTTCGGTTAATTTCTTGTTTGTGTATTCAAAGGAACCATTTGAATTCATTATGGCCATCGGTAAAGGAGAATTATCTATAATTTTTTTGAATGTTTCTTTGTTTTCTTTTATAGTTCTTTCAGCTTCTTTTATTTTTGTGATGTCATGGGCCAACTCTAAACGCACATCGCGACCATCAGGCCATTTGATAATTCTGTCAGAAACTAGGTAATCTCTGAATGTGACAGGATTTTGATATTCCCATTGATGTGCTTTATTCTTATTTTCAAGTATTATCGGGTTTGTGCAGAAATCACAGGTTTCTTCAAGTCCCTGAAGTATTTTATAACATTTCTTTCCAATAGGATTTTCACCCAATATTTCATTCAGGTATTTATTGACATAAAGTATTTCGTGAGTGTATGGGTCAGAAACATATATTGGATTTTCGATATAATCAAAAACCGAAAACAATTGTTTTCTTTCCATATCAAGATATTTGGTTATGGTTCTTTTTCGCAAGGCCATTCCCAATATATTAGTGAAAGTTTTAAGGGTTTCAATATCATTTTTGTCCCATTCCCCGGTTTCTTTTACATTATCAAAACCAATAAAACCCGCAAGTTCACCTTCTATTTTTAAAGGTAAAACAATAAGTGATCTAATATTCTGTTCTTCAAGTAGTGTTTTTTCAGCTTTTGCTTCAGGGGGAAGTTCATTCAAGTCCCTGATGTGGATCGCTTCATCATTGCTAAGCTTAGCCATCCACCATGAGTGCATTGATATTGTAAATCCCTCGACTTTGTTTTTCTGAGCTATTACTTCACTGGAGCACCATTCATGTGTGTTATCAATAAGTTCAGAGTTTAGCTGTTTTTTAAATACATAGGCACGGTCTGCATTACACAATTCTCCAAGCAATGACAATGATTCTTCTATCTTCTCATCAAGTTTATCTGAAAAAGCGAGTATGGAAGATATTTGCAATAACGTGCTTTTAATCCTATATTTATTTAGAAGTATTTCATGAGAGTCTTTATTTTTTTGTATCTCTATTTTAAGTTTCCGTTCTAGCCCTGTTACTTTCACGCTGTGAATCATCATAGAACAAATCAGTAATGAAGGGAAGACGAACCATGTAATTTTGTTTTCTGTTTCAAGTATGTATATATGAAACAACATTATGCCAATTAGTATAAATATAAAAAAAGACACTGATAATATTTTCTTTTGAACTTTGTTGTTCATTTTATCACAATCATCAAATACTTAAATACAAATGCAGTTCCAGCATTCTAATTATTTTATAATATTCTTTTTTTTGCTAGTATATAAACTTACTTAATTAGGAATTATATGATTTATTTCTAATTTATCATTCTAAATTATTTGTATTCAGCAAAATCGATTTTTGTATTTCATTGAACTTCTACCGCTATCTTTTTATCCTGAATTGTACAACAGCGCGCCATTTCTTTTAAAAGAAAAAGGATATATAACCCCGAACTGTAAAATATAAGCATGTATAGATTGGCTGAACTGCTGGAAAGCTCAAAGAACTGTGTTTTTCTAAGTGGGGCTGGTATTTCAACTTTTTCGGGAATTCCGGATTTCAGGGGTAGTAATGGTCTGTACGCAAAATATGATGCAAATAAGATATTCGACCTTGAATATTTCAGGGAAGATCCTGCTTACTTTTACACTCATGCAAGGGACTTTATCTACGATCTTGATACTAAAGAACCTAACATAATTCATAATACCTTATCTTCTCTGGAAAAAAAAGGATACGTTAAGGCTCTTATTACCCAGAATATCGATCTGCTTCACCAGAAAGCAGGTTCCGTTAATGTTTTAGAGCTACATGGTTCACCTGCAAACCACAGATGCCTCTTGTGCAACAGGAATTATTCTTATGATGAAGTTTGTGAGCAGTTAAAATATAATGAAGTTCCCTATTGTAGTGAGTGTGCCGGTCTGATCAAGCCGGATATCATATTTTTCGGGGAAATGCTTGATCAGGATATATTTACAAAAGCGGTCGATGCCAGTTCCAAAGCCGATCTCTTTGTGGTCATTGGTTCGTCACTTGTAGTACAACCAGCAGCCAGTCTCCCAGTATGTTCATTGAAATCCGGGGGGAAACTTGTGATCGTTAATAATATGGCAACTCCACTGGATGAATATGCACATCTTAAGTACGACGAGCTTGGAGATGTTTTCAACTATCTTGCTAATCAAATCTGAATAGGAAAATAATCAGTAATTTCGTTATGATTCAGTGTCCACATTTGTGATGATTCAGTATCCACATTTGTGATGATTCAGTATCCACAGTAATATGTCTTTGGTCTGATCTTACTATCTTATCATGGTAATTATCTCTGAAAATGACAGGATTGAATTAAAAAGAGTTAAACGACCAGAGTATAAAAATGCCGCTTATTGCATAGCAGCGACATTTTCAAACACAAGTTCAAGTACACCGTTCTTATAACTCACGGTCATGCTTGTCGGATCTACATTGCAGGGAAGGTCTATGACCCTGGAATAACCTGTACCGCTGGTAATTACAGTTATTTCCACATGAGACTCATAAGCGTGATATTCCACGCAATCTTCCTCAACTCCGAGGTCTGCCAACAGGAATACTTTATTTTCTGCTTCAAAGATATCTATGAAAGGTTCCTGGTTGAATATGTAGAAATCCCCTTCGTCCTCATCTTCGTAGTCGAAAGGTTCAACCCCGGTTTGACCCTTAAAGCCAAACATTGTTGGTTTTTTTCCAGGTTGGTTGATTATTGTAAAACCATGTATTACAGGTTTACTATTATTTCCATTGAGACTGGCGGAGAACAATTTCATGATGTGCTCTACCAGTTCATCAATACTTGTGATCTTATCATGCGAGTCGTCATCACCGGAGTAATGATCTTTGTCATTCATTCCTATATCCTCTTTTTACAATCTCAGGTATTCGTAAACTGTCCTTTTAGAATCGGTCCGAAACTATATAACTCCCAATTGTTTTATTATATGCGAACAAGTCCTATAAATATTATGCGTTCTAAAAAAGACAGGAATGTGATATCTTTTTGATACTTTTCCAATCAACTATTTATTTGTGGACTGAGTTTTAGAGAACCAGACAATTAAAGAGGAAGACCAATGGTGTCAAAACAAGTTCCATTCACAAAGGAAAAAATCACAGAGCTAATTGAAAAGTGTCCTACTCCTTTCCATGTATATGATGAAAAGGGAATAATTGAGAATGCAAGAAAACTCAAGGAAGCGTTCAGCATTGTTAATGGATTCAAGGAATATTTTGCTGTAAAGGCCCTTCCAAATCCGTATATTATGAAGTTGCTCAAGGCCGAGGGCTTCGGAGCTGACTGCAGTTCTCTTCCAGAGCTCATGCTTGCGGAAAAGACAGGCATAGTTGGTGAGAATATCATGTTCAGTTCCAACAATACGCCTGCAGAGGATTTCGTCAAGGCAAAAGAGCTTGGAGCTATCATCAACCTTGATGATATTGGTCACATTGAGTATCTTGAAGAGACTGCCGGACTACCTGAGATCGTTTGTTGCCGCTACAACCCCGGTCCGCTTAAGGAAGGAAATGTCCTTATAGGCAATCCCGAGGAAGCAAAATACGGTTTTACCAGGGAGCAACTTTTTGAAGGCTACCAGATGATGAAAGAAAAAGGTGTCAAAAGGTTTGGGATGCACACAATGGTGGCTTCCAACGAGCTGGATCCTGAGTATTTCATCGAGACTGCAAAGATACTTTTTGAGTTGATAGCTGAAATCTCAAGAGACCTGGGTATCAAATTCGAGTTCGTGAACCTTGGCGGTGGGATAGGGATACCATACAGGCCTGAACAGGAGCCAGTGCCTTATGATGTTATGGCAAAAGGTGTCAGCAAGGCTTATGACGAGATCATCAGGGCAAATGGCCTTCATCCGTTGAAGGTATTCCTGGAATGCGGAAGAGTGATCACCGGACCATACGGTTATCTTGTGACCAGTGTCCGTCACATGAAACATATCTACAAGGACTACGTAGGTACTGATGCATGCATGGCAAATCTCATGCGTCCGGCTCTGTATGGTGCTTACCACCATATCACTGTGCTTGGAAAGGAAAATACAGAAGCTTCAAATCTTTACGATGTCACAGGTTCTCTCTGTGAGAACAACGACAAGTTTGCCATTGACAGAATGTTGCCAGAGCTTGGCAGAGGCGATATACTGGTGATCCATGACACAGGAGCACATGGTCATGCAATGGGCTTTAACTATAATGGAAAGCTAAGATCTGCCGAGATACTTCTCAGAACTGACGGAAGTTTTGTCCAGATAAGACGGGCTGAAACAGCGGATGACTATTTTGCTACGCTGGATTTTTCAGGACTTAATGATTTTGAATGAATACTCCGGTATTCATTTGTTCTCTATTTTTTTAATTCTCTATTTTTTTAACTTTGTGTTTTTCTCATCTTTTTGATCGTATAGTAACAGGTATGCAAATTGAGACTTTGTGGGCTCAAGGACACTTCTGTAACGACATGATTTATTTACCATCAGATGTTCAACTTATTACGAGGTCAAATGACGATCAAAAGTAAAAAACTGTTCCCAGCGAAAAGAAACGATTGTGAAATAGGAGAATGTTCTGCTTCTAATGATAAAAGAAATGTCATAATCATTGGGTCAATTGTTCTATTTGTAGCCTTATGGTCGATTCTTCTTATTTATTATCCTCCAGTGGAAATCGTTGAAAGACTGGGAATTCGTAATGTTTACATTTTTATTTTTTTAATGTCTCTGATAGGTGGTGTTTCCACATTTACCTCTACCACATTTTACACGGCCCTTATCGCGATTTCTTTTGGTGGAGTAAATTCTTTGTGGCTTTCTTTAGTTGCAAGTGCAGGTCTTACTTTTGGAGATATGTTATTCTATTATCTGGGTATGAAGTGTAAAAAATGCATTAAGGGTAAGTATGAGGTTTATGTTTCCCACCTGACAAAACGCATGAATCATTTAGATGACAGGGTAATCCTGTTGCTTATATTCTTTTACTCATTAACCCCTCTTCCAAGTGATATAATTGCAATAGCACTTGCAATAGTGGGTTTTCCATTCAAAAAAATGATAATTCCATTATTTACGGGAAATTTTACACTTATTCTTATAATCGTGGAAATTTCAAAATTTGGATATAGTCTCATCTGATGTGATTGAAAGTATTATCTTCATTTTTTGAGTCCGAAATTGTATTAGCAATCTGAAAAACAGACTTTCATCCAGTATCAAATAGCCCTATTGAAAAAGTACTATCCTTGAATTTGCTCGTTTTGAAGATTTTGAGTAAAAAAGTTCCATCTGATTCTAAAAAATACTATGCAAATGTATTCTTTGAAAAGGATAGCTTCCCTTTTATTTTCAGATCAGATTGCTGATCCATATATTCATTGTCCCACTGGTAAGGAGCAGTGGAATCAAACTTTTTGAGTGAAGCTTAAGTAGTTTTACATCACATTCTTTTTTGTTATATTTTAATCGGAATGGAGTTTAACATGGAAGTTTTAGAAGCTATTCATACACGTAGAAGTATCAGGAAGTACACAAAAGAAGGGGTATCTGACGAAATGGTGAAAAAAACGCTGTCTGCTGCCATGAGTGCACCTTCAGCTGTGAACGCACAGACATGGGTGTTTGTGGTGATCGATGACAGGAAGCTGCTTGATGAGATCCCTGAGTATAGTCCCTATGCAGCCATGGTCCGTGGAGCCCCACTTGCTATTCTTGTATGCGGGGATACGAATAAGGAGATAGCTCCTGGATTCTGGATACAGGATTGTTCAGCAGCCATACAGAACCTTTTGCTTGCTGCTCATGAACTGGGGCTTGGTGCTGTCTGGACAGGCTGCTATCCATTGGAAGATCGTGTTGAAGGCTTCAGGAAAGCGTTCGCACTGCCTGAGAAAGTAATTCCTCTGGGACTGGTGGTTCTTGGTCATCCAGCCCAGCAAGTCGCCCCTGTGGACAGATATAATGAGAGTAAGGTGTACTATAACAGATACGAGTAAATATTGTTTTTATGTAACTATTCAGCCTAGCACAATCTGCCTATTGGTGCTGATTTCATCGAAATGGAGATGTCTGCCCACTAACAATCTAAGAATCAAAAAAGCAATCAATAGTAACAATCAAAATAAATGTTCCTAATGAAATTTAAATTTTAACTTTTTGTCAAGATGGTTATAGATAGCGTTTTTATCAGGCTGAATAGTTACGTTTTTATTTTTTGAACCTGCATTTTGATGATTAGCATGGAACTAAAAACCAATGATCGCGTTGAACTGATAGACATTACTGATGTAGTGCAAGAGGCTGTAAAGAACAGTGCCGTAGAGAACGGGATATGTGTCATCAGTACAAGACACACTACAACATCGATCATTGTCAATGAGAATGAGTCTGGTCTTCGTTCTGATATCCTTAGCTTGCTTGAAAGATTTATTCCGGCTGATGCAGATTATTCCCATGACAGGATAGATAACAACGCCGATGCTCACTTGAAAGCTGTTCTGCTGGGATCTAGCCAGAGCATTCCCATTCTTTGCGGTAGGCTTTTACTTGGAACCTGGCAGAGTGTGTTCTTTGCAGAATTTGATGGACCAAGGAACAGAAGTATTGAAATAATGGTATTAAGCCAGAGATGATACTTGAAGACTAAAAGTAAGTCAGAAAGATAAATAGCTCAAAAAAATACAAAAAAGAAATGAAATGAAAAAGTAAATTAAAAAATAAAATGTAAAAAGGTTTCATTCACTTGGTTTTTCGTAGTCAACATGTGCATAGAAGCATTTTTTAGGAGTACAGATCGCATCTGTGCTCTTGAGTTTCTTGAGTATTTTGCTGACCTCTTTGCTTTCAAGACCGGTTGCTTCTGCAATTTCACCAGGTCTGAGTGGTTTTGCTGCATCTTTGAGTGCGTTAAGTACTTTCTGTTCATCATCTGCCATATTTCGTTCCCCTGTGCTTGTTTGTAATAAATGTAATAGATGTAATAATAGATCTAATAGTTTTGATAGATACTATGATACTATTGTAGTATGTCACCAGCTTATATTAATCAAATGAGCTGCTAATTCTTGCAGCCAGTTCTGCAAGATTCTCAGTTGAAGGATTCATCTCTACAATGGTATGCATGTTCCCTTCGCCATCCCCTGCACGTCTGGGTATTATATGAACGTGCACATGTGGCACTGTCTGTCCTGCAATCTCTCCATTGTTGATGCCGATGTTCATTCCTTCCAATCCAAGCGTTTTTTCCACGCTCTTTGCAACCTTGTTCACAGAAGCAAATAGGGAAGCGGCATCTTCTTCACTCATATCCGTGAACCTTTCAAAGTGCTGTTTTGGAAGAACAATGGTGTGGCCTTTAGAAGAGGGATATATATCAAGGAAAGCATAAGCAAAGTCATCTTCATAGATCTTATTCGAAGGAATCTTGCCAGCAACGATATTACAGAATAAACAATCCATATTTATCACCGTCTTTCTTTGATTTTTGGAATATTTAATGATTGTTGTTGAAATTACTGTATGCAGAAAAAGAGTTAAAAGCAACAGATTATTGTATTTATCTTTTCGGGTTGTGCCGACTTCGCCGGACCCTCCGGGATGGGTTTATAATTAAAAACAATATGTTCACCCGCCGCAGGCGGGACGTTCCTTCGCTCCCGTCTTGAAGACTATTGAAATAATACAGTTATTGAATACTACTGTGTTTAAAAATGGAATTTACAGGATTTCTACAGAGCCTAAAAGACATAGTTTAAAATCATTGTTTTTGTGTATATTCTCACCGGTGGATGGTGAAAAATTGGAGATGTAGAGGCAAAACTTTATGCATGACCACTTAATATTAACACCCTAGCTTTTAGCATAGTTCTAAAATACACAGATTGTTTAACAGGATTTAGTTTTCATGAAAAAAAATTTACTTGATATTATTTTTAGGTCAGATAGAAGAAAGAATGTGCTCTTATTGTTACAAAATGGGCCCCAGGAAATGGAGACATTTCTTAAGTCTTTGAAAACAAGCAGACAGGCTTTACTTCCACAGATGAGGATTCTGGAAAATCATCACCTTATTTTTCACTATGAAGATACTTATGAATTGACAATTATCGGAAAGTTGCTAGTTGACGAGATGGTTCCGTTATTAGAGACAATTGAAGTTTTTGATAAAGACATTGATTACTGGGGAAACCACAACTTTGACTTCATTCCGCCTCATCTGCTCAAAAAGATAAGTCAAATAAGAAATTATGAAATAATCAATCCTTCCCTGACAGACATGTATACTTTTCATGAAAAGTTTAATGATAATTCCATCCCGAAAAAATCGATCTATGTGGTTAGTGCGTTTCTATATCCAAATCACTGTCAAATAATCTCTAAAATCATTGAAAAAAAGATAGATTTCTTTTTTATTGTCTCAGAAGATTTGCTTGATAAGATACGGACTCATCACTATGCAGACTTTAAGAAGTTCATTGAAAGTGAGCATTTCAATTTTTATGTTTCCACCAAAAAAATGGAGTTCTCGTCCTTTACATTTGATGATTACCACATACTTACAAGTTTGTTGACGAAAAAAGGTCAGTTTGATAACAAATACATTTTATGTACCAGCAAAGATTCACTCCAGTGGGGAAAAGAACTATTTGAGCACTGTTTGAAGGATTCTGTGCTGATAACTGATCTATGAATGATGTTTTAGTTCATTTCATTTTTTTGTCATCTAGTGTCCCTAAATCATGCAGAATTTAAAAAACTAGCCAGAAATCCCATACTCTTTAGAGTATGGGCTGAATGGCGCTTATTATAAATACATGGAAATCAAAAAACCGACACAAATACTTACTACAATATCACCTAATCCTTGTATGTAAGTATCGAAAAAAATTATTAAATGAACCAATAAGAACTGATAATGGATTCGGGATGTTCAGGA
>Ga0265295_1007584_pt1 | contig 12417 bp, 4 predicted proteins | sample Munlansysbiofilm_FD_192503 | JGI IMG/M metagenome (GOLD analysis project Ga0265295, IMG submission 192503) | Leachate microbial communities from a municipal landfill in Southern Ontario, Canada - Methane capture system biofilm | ecosystem: Engineered > Solid waste > Landfill > Unclassified ... | reverse complement strand
CGGACAGTACGAAAAAGGATTGGCGCACATTCTGCGGACGTATCTGGACAATCTCAAACACCCTCAACAGCCGGGCGTCTGGATCAGCGGCTTTTTCGGATCTGGCAAATCGCATCTGGTTAAAATTTTGGCTGCCCTCTGGCGTGACCATATCTTTCCTGATCGAGCCACAGCTAGAGGCATCACGGCCCTCCCTCCTGAAATCCAGGAACTATTCCTTGAATTAAAAACGGCTGGGCAGAGGCATGGCGGCCTACACAGTGTCAGTGGCACATTGAAGGCTAACGATGATAGCAACAGTGCCCGCGCCGCCATTTTGGCCATGATCTTCAAATCCGTCGGTCTGCCAGCGAAGTACCACTTTGCTTCATTCGTAATGTGGCTCCAGGAAGAAGGGATCTTGGACCAAGTCAGGCAACATGTCGAAAGTGCCGATAAGACTTGGGATCAGGAAGTCCTGCGCCTGCACGTTTCCACGGTGCTCCGAGAAGCTCTGGTCAAGGTCAGGCCGCAAATCTTTTTCGATGAGAAAACCTGCGCCGACATTTTGCGCAACCAATTCCCTTCAGGCAAAGACGTTTCCAGCGATGACATGATTAAAGCCATCACGCAGGCTCTGTCCAAGGATGGCAAGCTGCCCTTGACCCTCATCGTGTTGGACGAAGTCCAGCAGTACATCGGAGAGGACAGCCAACGCTCCATTGATGTCCAGGAAGTTGTAGAGGCATGCTCCAAGAACATTGGAGGCAAGCTGCTTTTTGTTGGCACAGGCCAGACCGCCGTGACCGGGACAAGCAACCTCAAAAAACTGGAAGGACGGTTCACGGTACGCGTAGAGCTTTCCGACGCCGATGTGGACGCGGTTATTCGTCAGGTCATCCTGGCCAAAAAGCCCGAGGTCATGGCACCCATCAATTCTATGGTTCAGGCCAATTTGGGAGAAATCTCCCGGCATCTGACAGGAACCACGATCGCCCACCGTCAGGCGGACCTTGAATACATCGTTCACGACTACCCCATTCTGCCGGTTCGACGCCGTCTTTGGGAACATGCCTTGCGTGTCCTGGATCAGTCCGGAACGGACAGTCAGCTCCGCAATCAGCTCAGCCTGATTCACAAAGTCATTCAGACTACTGCGGACCAGCCGATTGGTCATGTCGCACCTGCGGATTTTATTTTCTTTGACCTTGCGGAAAACCTGCTCCGCACCAGAATTCTGCCTCGTAAAGTTTACGAAAAGACCATGGGTTGGAAATCCGGGACTAGCGACGAGCAGCTCATGGCCAGAGCGTGCGCCCTTGTGTTTCTGATCACCAAGCTAGCCGCCGCGAACACTGAAATCGGCCTGAGAACCACTATAGACACGCTGGCAGACTTGCTCGTGGAGGATCTATCCCAAGGTTCAAGTCTGCTACGCAGCAAACTTCCGGTGCTATTGAATTCATGCGAACTGCTCATGAAAGTAGGCGATGAGTACCGTATCCAGACCGAGGAAAGCGCGGCCTGGAACGATGAATTCTTGAGCCAGAGATCCAGCCTGGCCAGTACGGCTCACAGAATTGAAACAGAGCGCGATGACCGCATCAGACGCAAGGTCAGTGAGTCTCTGCGCAAAGTTTCCATCCAACACGGAATGTCCAGGACACCGCGTGACATTGCAACGATATTTGATTCCCAACTCCCCTCCGACGCTTCCGAAAAGATCTGTGTCTGGGTTCGTGACGGCTGGAGCACGGACGAAAATTCGGTTTTAGCCGATGCCCGACACGCTGGAAACCAATCTCCCACGATCTTCGTCTATATTCCTAAACGATCGGCTGATGATCTCCGTCATCAGCTCATGGATTACAAAGCCGCCAGCGCTACCCTGGAAAAACGGGGAGTTCCTTCCACTCCGGAAGGCGCCGAAGCCCGTGCCGCCATGGAAACGGCAAAATATAACGCAGAAACACGCATAGCTGCACTGTTGGAGGATGCGTTTTCCGGGGCCAGAGTCTTTCAAGGAGGCGGCAACGAAATCCTGGGCAATGACCTTCAGGACAAAGTGACGGAAGCAGCTAAAAATTCTTTGGCACGCCTGTTTCCGCAATTCGATTTGGCAGACAACAACGGCTGGACCAAAGTTCTGGAACGCGCTCAAAAAGGTGCTCCTGACGCCTTAAAAGCAGTTGGATATGATGGCGAACCTGGGGCCAATGTTGTCTGCAAGGCCATCCTGGGCTTTATTGCTGGAGGCAAAAAAGGCGTCGATATTCGCAATCATTTTGAAGGTTCTAAATTCGGCTGGCCTCGGGATGCCGTGGACGGTGCCCTGCTCGTCATGGTCAACGCAGGTCTTGTTCGTGCCCAGGATGACATGGGAAAGACCTTGGACGCGAAGATCTTGGACCGCAAAAATTTCGGCAAGACCTCCTTTCGGGTTGAAGCAACCACCATCAGCACGGCCCAAAAAATTCAGATCCGCAAGGTACTGCAAAAAATCGGCATCACCGCCAAACAGGGCGAGGAATCCGCCTCGATCCCCGAGTTTGTGCAGCGCATGAAAAACCTGGCCGAACAAGCTGGCGGTGACGCTCCCAAGCCAACGCAACCAGACTCTACCTGTCTGGAAGGCATCAGATTAACTAACGGAAACGAACAGCTTCTTGCTGTGTACAATCTGCGTGATGAGCTAACCACCCTGATCGACACGTGGACGGACGTCGCGGAAAAAATCTCCAAACACTGGCCTGCCTGGACCACCTTGTTGCGTCTGAAAAAACAAGCCACCACCTTTACCCAAGCCAAGCTGCTTTTAGATCAAGTCTCGACCATTGAGCAGGAACGGCAGCTATTGAATGATCCCGACCCGGTAAGCCCCCTCTTATCCAGCCTGGCCCAAATCCTACGTGCAGAACTGAACCGTCTTGATCATGACTATTCGACCAAACACGAAGAAGGCATGACCCGGCTTAAACAGGATGACAATTGGCTGCAACTGGAGCCGGAACAACGTCATCAGCTTCTATCCGGCCAAATGCTGCATGAGGCCGCTAGGCCAAAAGTAGAAGTTCAAGCAACGGAAGACGTGCTGCGTACATTGGAAGCTTTCTCGCTGAGCATGTTTGAGGACCGAATTGCCGCCATGCCGGGGCGGTTTGACGCAGTTCTGCAAGCTGCGGCGGAACTCATGGAACCGGAAGCGAAGTTCGTTCACCTGCCGCGCCGGACCATCAAAACCAAAGATGAATTGGAGGCTTGGCTTGCAGAAGTAAAGACCCAACTCGACACCGCATTGGAAGCTGGTCCCGTGGTCATCAAATAGAGAAATGATAATGCCAACAGAGTATTCTTTCTCAGCCCAGGACTGGATCAAGATACATCTTAACGATGGTCTCCACCTTGCTCCCGAATGCCTACAAGCTGTGCAGAACTTCACGCTGATGTGGAATCTTTTTGAATCCCTTCTTTGTGGGAATTTTGCAAAAATATCTGTTTTTGATCAAATAGCGACACGGCATGAATTCAAAGAGCCGTCCGCTTCTCTCGTCAACTCGTTTTCATACTTTAGATCCCGATACGTATCTAATGGGAATTTCACTGCTCTTTTTGAAGGATTGCGATTCAGAAGGAATGATCGTCAAGAAGTTGTCGAAAAAGCGTTGAAATCGGAATCTCCATCCCTCTCCGAAATAGTTCTGGCCACGATGCTCATCGTTTATCGTCTCAGAAACAACCTCTTTCACGGTCTGAAAAGCGTCTCCTCACTCAACAATCAGACTGACAATCTGAATGTTGCAGCCCGAGCCTTGGCCGCAATTATTGAACTTCACGGACACCCCGCACTCACTAGGAGCAATCATGCAGCCTCTCGCTAAGGCTCTCCGCAACGATTTGGAGAAAACCGTCAAATCAGCCCGCGACATCGCTGAAAGTGCGGCCAAGGCTTGTCTGGAACAACTTGGAGTTGGTGAGCCTGCTCCATTTTCACATTTATCTGATGATCAAAAGGACTTGCGCCGCAGGCTTCGTGCCCACGGGCGGCAACTTGGAGATTATCGCTCTGCCAAAGGTGAACAGGAAATAACCCGCCTCCTGGAAGAGGTGGCCTACGAACATTGGCATCGCATGCTTTTTGCCCGGTTTCTGGCTGAGAATAATCTGCTCATGTTCGACGGCGTGGCCGTCACCTTGGAAGAATGCGCGGAACTTGCCGAAGACGAAGACTTCGCCAATGAATGGGAAATGGCTGCCAACTTGGCCGGAGCCATGCTGCCTCAGATATTTCGCACGGATTCTATTGTCTTCAAACTGAAGTTTTCTCCTGAACACCAACGCAGTCTGGAACTGCTCATTGCTGAGTTACCCGCAGATGTATTCACGGCTTCCGATTCCTTAGGTTGGGTCTACCAGTTCTGGCAGAGCAAGCGCAAAGAAGATGTCAATGCTTCCGAGGTCAAAATCGGCGCACGGGAACTGCCAGCCGTGACCCAACTTTTCACAGAGCCCTACATGGTCGCTTTTCTGCTGGATAATTCCTTGGGCGCTTGGTGGGCGGCGCGGCGATTATCAGCAGAAGACTTGCGGACAGCGCAAAGCGAAGAGGAATTGCGAGAAAAGGTCGCACGTCCAGGGGTGCCGCTGGAATATCTGCGCTTTGTTCGTCAGGACGATGAATCGTGGACGCTAGCGGCGGGGCCATTTTCCTCATGGCCGCAGGATTTGTCTGAGTTCAAGGTGCTCGACCCTTGTTGTGGGTCTGGCCATTTCCTGGTGGCGGCCTTTCTGATGCTTGTGCCTATTCGCATGGCCTTGGAAGGATTGAACGCCCAAAACGCAGTTGATTGGGTACTTACCGAAAACATACACGGCTTGGAACTGGATAAACGCTGCGTGGAGTTGGCCGCTTTTGCCCTAGCCATAACAGCCTGGAAATATCCGGATGCTGGCGGCTACCGGGCATTGCCGGAATTGAACGTGGCCTGTTCCGGATTGGCCGTTGGCGCGGACAAGGAAGCGTGGACCAGCCTGGCTCCGGAGCACAGTAAATTACGCAACGCTCTGGCGCTCATGCATGATGAATTTCGGCATGCTCCAGTATTAGGCAGTCTGCTCAACCCATCGAAAAGCATCGCTGCCAATTTGGTAGACATGGACAGCCTGGCCCCAATCCTCACCAAAATACTGGCCCAGGAAGACGCGCTGGAAAAACACGAAGCTGGTGTCATTGCCCAAGGCATAGCCAAAGCAGCGCAGCTTTTGAGTGGGACATATCAGTGGGTAATTACCAATGTGCCATATCTGACTCGGGGCAAACAAGTTGATGTTCTAAAGGATCATTGTGAGCAGCACTACCCGGCGGCCAAGAATGACTTGGCTACGGTTTTTTTGGATCGTTGTCTGGAACTATGCGTTCACGGGGGCACGACCAGCATTGTTTTGCCGCAGAATTGGCTGTTTTTAACCAGTTATAAAAAGTTTCGGGAGAGGTTGCTCAAGAGAGATACCTTGCACCTCATTGCTCGTATGGGTCCAGGAGCCTTTGAAACCATTAGTGGCGAGGTAGTGAAAGCCATTTTAATCACCCTTAGCCGTGGAAATTTGACTAAAGAATCTGGTGGGCTACTTGGTAATTTCGCTGATGGAAAGTTAATTCGCGGTGTCGATGTTTCCGACCCCCGCACCGCCACAGAAAAAGCGGCGCAGTTGATAATGGCAGAAATCAAGAGTTTTGAACAGGCGAAGCAATTGGAGAATCCAGATGCGAGAGTGGCTTTTGAACAATTTGAAGACCTGCCTCTTCTTGCTGATATCGCCGAGTATGGCAAAGGAAGTACCACCGGAGATGGACCCAGATTTTTGCTCAATATCTGGGAGTTCCCTCAAATCTTGGATTTCCATGTTTATTGGCTTAACTCACCCAGCGAAGGAGATTCGTGGTCTGGTAGAGGTCAAGTTTGCAAAGTGCCATTATCTGATTCAGAACTTAACTCTCAGTTAGGATGTTGGCTCAGGGGCGGAGATGTGTATGGCCTCCAAGGTGTCGCCGTAAACAAAATGCGGAAGCTTGAACCTTTCCTTTATGATGGAGAAGCTTTCGATGACAACATCTGCCCTATCTGTCCGAAGGACTCCAGCCTAATTCCTGCAACTTGGGCGTATGTGTCTTCCAGTTATTATCATGAACGCGTCCGTGCTGTTGATCAGGCGTTGAAGGTAACCGCTGGAACGATTACCAAAGTGCCCTTCGATCTCGACCATTGGACCAAAATCGCCGCAGAAAAATACCCCTACGGTCTGCCCAAGCCTTATACCGACGACCCCACCCAATGGATCTTCCACGGCCACCCCTGCGGTTCGGTCATTTGGGATGAACACAATAAAACGACTGCCCATGGCCAACTGCGCATTGAAGCAAATGTACTGCACATTGCCGTTGCCCGCTTGCTTGGCTACCGTTGGCCGGCTGAACTCGATTCAGCAATGGAATTCGCCCATGAACAAAGTGAATGGGTGGTTCGCAGCGAAGAGCTTCTTTCATATGCCGACGACGATGGCATTGTCTGCATTCCACCGGTCCGGGGCGAAGCCTCTGCTGCTGACCGCCTCCTCAATCTGCTGGCTGCCGCATATGGTGACGAATGGTCCTCCGAGACATTGAACCAACTCCTGAGCCAAGCCGAACACGCAGGCAAGACATTGGAAACCTGGCTGCGTGAAAAATTCTTCACTCAGCACTGTAAGCTGTTCCAGCACCGCCCCTTCATCTGGCACATTTGGGATGGCCTGCGCGACGGCTTTGCGGCCTTGGTCAACTACCACAAACTCGACTACAAAAACCTCGAAACCCTGACCTACACCTATCTTGGAGACTGGATCACCCGTCAGAAGCAGGACATCGCCAACGGTGTGGATGGGGCGGCGGAAAAACTCGCCGCCGCCGAAACTTTGAAAAAAAGCCTGGAACTGATTCTGGAAGGCGAAAAGCCCTACGACATCTTCGTGCGCTGGAAGCCCCTCGACAAACAACCCATTGGCTGGAACCCGGACCTCAACGACGGCGTGCGCCTCAACATTCGTCCCTTCATAACCGTCCCCGATGTGGCCAAAAAAGGCGCAGGCATCCTCCGTGACAAACCCAACATCAAATGGGACAAAGACCGGGGCAAGGATGTGAAATCTGCGCCATGGTTTCCTGTTTTCAAAGGCGACCGAATCAACGATCATCATTTGAGTTTGGCGGAAAAACGAACAGCACGGAAGGTTAGAGGAGAGGCACAATGACCGAATTTCACACCAAGGCTCAATTCTGGAAATGTGCGCTTCAGGTCAACCCGGTAGACTACATCTCCTACAGAGGAGCTGACCATGGAATGTCTCAGGAGCAATATAATCAAAAACTCGTTGAGGTTGCCCTTGAAAACAATATCAAGGTGATTGGCTTGGCCGACCATGGCAATGTCGATGGCGTAGACGCAATTCGTACCGTAATGAATCAACAGGGAATTTTGGTTTTTCCCGGGTTTGAAATAGCATCTACCGAGAAAGCACATTTTGTCTGCCTATTCACTGAAAGCACAACTATAGATCAGCTTAATCGCTATTTGGGTGCGTTGGGATTGACCAATCCTGCCAATGGAGTGTGGCCGTCAAACCTTAGCGGAAATGACCTTCTCCAAAAAGTCGAAGAACTTGGTGGGGTAATTTATGCTTCGCATTGTACCGACGACAGTGGTGTTCTTCGACAGAGACTTGTCCACGTGTGGCAGAATCCACTACTCAAGGCGGCACAAATCCCCGGCACCTTGGATGATCTGAAAAATGGAGAAGGGAACGCATACAGGCGAATCCTTCTCAACTCTGATCCAGCCTATAGACGTGATCTCCCGGTGGGCATCATTAACGCCAAGGATGTTGCCGAACCTGATGATTTAGCCAATCCCAAAGCCTCCTGCCTGATCAAGATGACCAAACCCTGTTTTGCTTCGTTCAAGCTGGCTTTTCAGGATCCCCAATCACGAGTACGCCTCAACAGCGATGTTTCTGAAAAATATTATTCTCGCATAGAACGCTTAAAAATTACCGGTGGCTACCTGGATGGGGTTGAGATTGAATTCTCTGAACATCTCAACGCGGTCATTGGGGGACGTGGAACCGGAAAATCAACATTGATTGAATGCATCCGTTATGCCCTGGGATTGAGGCCCATTGGGAAAAATGCCCAAAAGCAGCACGATGAGATCATCAAGGAAAATCTGGGAAATTCACGCGCACGAGTTGAACTGGTGATTCGCTCGTCCAAGATGAATGGAAAGCGCTTTATCGTGGCCAGGCGCTACGGTGAGAGTACCAATGTCAGCGATGAGATCGGCAGTCCTTCCACTTTCACGCCCGCTGACCTGTTGCCGGAAATTGAGATTTACGGACAAAATGAAATTTATGAAATTGCTCAGGATAAGAGCAGCCAACGCCAGTTGCTGAGTCGTTTTCTGGAATCGGGCCAGCAAGACAGTGAAGCAAGCATCCACCAGGCGCTCCGGAAATTAGCGGAAAACAGGCAGAAACTGATCGAGGCACAAGGGAGGGTTGCGGCGATTGAGGATGAAGTTGCCCGGCTTCCAAAATTGGAAGAACAGGTTGGCCAATTCAAGAGCCTAGGACTGGAAGACAAACTGAAAGTTGTACCACTACTTGAAACGGAAAAGCGTTTGTTGCAGCGTGTGCAGGCCGAAGAAGGGCCTAATCTTAATGAAGCATTCCAGACTATCCGGGATAGTTTGCCAGATACTACATTTTTAAGCGAGTCATCGCTTGAAAAGCTTCCACATGCCGAAAGACTGCGCCAGATGAAAACGGCTTTGGATAGCCTGCGTGTTGAGGCCGAAATCCTGTTGAACCTGTGGCAAAGCAAATACACCACCGCGAAGGAAGGCATTGACAAACTTGCTCACGAATTAACCGCAGATATTTTACGAGAAGAAGCCGTCCTTGAGGAAACCTTCAAGGGTCTTCCCTCCAGTGAAGGGAAAACCGGCAAGCAGATCGGCCTGGAATTTCAGGCCTTAATGAAAGAAATTGAACGTATTCGTCCCAAAAAAATATTGATAGAAAATCATAAAAAACTGACCGCAGAGCTACAAAAGCAGCGTAAATCGATACTGGATGAGTTGTCTGCAACACGAGCAAATCGTTCTGCACAATTTGCCCGGGCGCTGAAAAGGCTTAATAAACGTCTCGCCGGAAAGCTTCGTCTGGAGGTTAAGGCGGAATCTGATAAAAGACCGATAATAGACTTTTTGCTGGGATGCAGGATGGATGGAGTGGGTGAAGCCAGGCTTTCCTGGGTTAAAGATGCAGACGATTTTTCGCCGGTTAAGTTGGCTGAAATGATTCGAGGTGGAGCTGATGCACTGCGTAACGCGAAGTGGGGGCTTACTCCCACAGTGGCCGACGCGCTAGTGCGATTAGCACCAGAACAAGTCCTGCAACTCGAAGAACTGGAACTACCCGATCTTATCAATATAGAATTGAACACCGCTCATGATGGTCAGGAAAACTTTAGGCCACTGGACAAACTCTCAACTGGACAACAATGCACGGCAATACTGCACCTACTGCTTTTGCAGAACCTTGATCCTTTGATGATGGATCAGCCTGAAGACAACCTCGATAATGCGTTTATAGCAGATCGCATTGTGGCCGAACTACGCTCTGCCAAAATTGCCCGTCAGTTTATTTTTGCAACTCATAACGCCAACATACCCGTGTTCGGCGATGCGGAATGGATCGGGGTGTTTGAGGCCGCAGATGGTCAGGCGCAGATGCCTGTTGAGTCACAGGGCGCGATCGATGTACCCGAAGTCAGAGATAAAGCCGCCATTATTCTGGAAGGTGGCAGGGCCGCGTTCAACCAACGTAAAGCCAAATATGGATTTTAAGGTGATGTATGCTGAAAGCTGAATTGTTTGAAATAATCGCTAACGGAGAAAATTCCGGCGTTGAATTTAAACGTGATGACATTCGACCCGAACAACTGGCCAAAGAAATAGTCGCCTTTGCCAATCTACAAGGCGGTCGAATTCTCCTGGGTGTGGAAGATAGTGGTCATATTTCAGGCTTGCAGCGACCTGAGACGCAGGAGTGGGTATTGAATGTGTTCAGAGACAAGGTGCATCCCCAGATTATTCCCTTCTATGAAGAGATCGTTGTTGAAGATAATCGTCGTGTTGGAATCATCACACTTTCGATGGGAGTATCCAAGCCCTATGTGGTGAGGCACAGCAATCGGGAGGAAATATATATCCGCATGGGTGATCGGTCTGAACTCGCAAGTCGGGAACAACAATTGCGACTTTTTGAGAGCGGCGGATTGCTCCATGTTGAAGTAATGCCGGTTGCAGGCACCTCATTGGGCAATATTGATACAGATAGACTTGACTATTATCTGAGGTCAATCATCAAAGACCCTGAAATACCAAGCACTGATTCTGAATGGATTGAACGCTTGCTGGGCCTTGGACTTATGGCTGAAGACGGCTTGGGAAATACTGTATGCTCGGTAGCAGGTTTAGTGTGTTTTGGGATCAAACCCCGGCGATTTCTTCGGCAGGCGGGTTTACGGGTAATGGCCTATGCCGGGGAAGACAAAGAGTATCAGGCGCTGCTGGATGTGGTTCTGGACGCGCCTTTGGTAGGGCGATGGCAGGTTACTGAATCAGGACAAAAACAGTTGGTTGATGAAGGCCTTATAGAAAAATTTTCGTCCGCCATCGAACCTTTTATCACACAAGAATCATCTGATATCGACGAGCATATGCGGCGAGAAAAAACCTGGTTTTATCCCTGGGAAGCCATTCGGGAAACAGTCATCAATGCCTTGGCCCACAGAGACTGGACACGATCAGTAGATATCGAGGTCACTAATTATTCTGATCGGTTGGAGGTTATTAGCCCTGGAAAACTTCAAAATTCAATGACTATTGGCAAGATGGTTGCCGGTCAACGCTCTCCTCGAAATACCCTGATTATGGAGATCCTGCGCGACTATGGCTATGTCGATTCCCGGGGAATGGGAGTGCGAACCAAAGTTATCCCCCTTATGCGAATCTTGAATCACATCGACCCAATTTTTGAAGCAACGGACGATTATCTAAAAACTGTTCTTCCCAGGAAAAAGGCGGATGTCCAAGGTCATTAACAACATCAAAAAAGCAATTGGTGATGCCGCTGTTTTCAACCCTGAGATACAGGTCGCACCAGCATGCATTCTTTGGCCTGATCGAGACCGTCAGTGGGAAGCCGTCATACCCATTCTTCAGACCGAACTGCCAGAACTCATGATTCTAGGTGACTATGTGCCGGACGAGCGCATGGGGCCTGCCATCTGGCTGCGCTGTGTGCTCTCTGGCCGTGCCGAGGATGTCTCCCTCCCACTAGACCAAACACCGATTTTTTATCTTCCCGGCGTGAGTCGCCAAGACTTGAGAGCTGTTGAAAGTTGTCCGGAGCACCTGAAACCGCTTGCTGAGTTGCAATATCGGGGAACGATCTGGAATCAAAGCAATGCAAAGGACTGGACCATTCTCGCCTTTTTGAGATCAGCCCAAGGGGGCTTGGGCTTAGACGTCGCCCAAGACAACGACACCAAACAGTCTATGCTACTGGCACTCAGCCGCCTGCTAGATGAAGACGTCGAACAGTTAAAAGGTAAACGCCTTGATGCCGAATTTTTCAAAAAACTTCTGATCGGCGATCCGCGTCGGCAAATTTTGGAGTGGATCGACCACCCAGAAAAATACCGAACCAGCTCTAGTGAAAACGAATGGCTGGCGTTTATTGAGGTTTGCCGGTCTCAGTTTGGCATCCATCCTGAAAAAGATGGTCCCCTTGTTGCTTCTGAGCGACTCGCTTTGAGAGAAGGTCCGTGGAAAACCGTGTGGGACAGATTTTGCGAAGCACCGAACAGGTATCCGAATATCCCCGCACAAATAAAAAAAAACAAAATGCCAGGCACACCTATGCTTTGGAGTTTAGGCAATATTTCAGACTACGAAGCTTGGCCACAGTGGAACGAATTCCAGGAAAAATCATTACGCCAGGGTCTCTTATCCCTTGCCAATAATATTGCATCCACTTGCCGCACTGAACTCATCAAACTTGAACAGCACCATGGCGCACGTCGAAGTCTAGTATGGGCGGAATTACGCGAAGCTCCTTTGGCCTTAGCCCTGGAGCACTTGGTCGCGGCGGCGTCTGGAACCCAAAAGTTCTTGAACGCAGGCACCCTGGATGACGTGGCAAAGGCGTATCTGGAAAATGCCTGGAAAGCCGACGATGCGGTCTTGTCCGCGCTAGCAGTAGTGGAAAATAAGGACGATTTTGACGCCGTGACAGCGGCTATTCGCAGCATCTACCTTCCTTGGTTGGAAGACTCCGCCC
>Ga0265295_1007583_pt1 | contig 12418 bp, 11 predicted proteins | sample Munlansysbiofilm_FD_192503 | JGI IMG/M metagenome (GOLD analysis project Ga0265295, IMG submission 192503) | Leachate microbial communities from a municipal landfill in Southern Ontario, Canada - Methane capture system biofilm | ecosystem: Engineered > Solid waste > Landfill > Unclassified ... | reverse complement strand
ATTTCCGTTACGCTATTGGGAATGGAATATTCGCCAACTTTACCTTCAGGGAAGCGTACTAAAACAGTTTTCTGTTTATTAAATAATACACCTTCATCCGAAGCATAAACCATATTTTGTGGAGATAAATTGATCTCTGTTAACCCACTACAACCCCGAAAAGCAGAGTAGCCAATTTCCGTTACGCTATTGGGAATGGAAATAGCAGTTAATCCACTACAACCACTAAAAGCAGCGCCGCCAATTTCCGTTACACCATTTGGAATGACTATACTAGTTAATCCGCTACAACCACTAAAAGCATCGTAGTCAATTTTCGTTACACCATTTGGAATGACTATACTAGTTAATCCGCTACAACCACTAAAAGCATGTTCGGCAATTTTCGTTACACCATTTGGAATGGAAATAGCAGTTAATCCACTACAACCATTAAAAGTATAATCGCCAATTTCAGTTACGCTATTGGGAATGACTATACTAGTTAATCCGCTACAACCACTTAATGCATAATCGCCAATTTTCGTTACACTATTTGGAATGGAAATAGCAGTTAATCCACTACAACCACTAAAAGCAGAGCTGCGAATTTCCGTTACGCTATTGGGAATGGAAATAGCAGTTAATCCGCTACAACCACGAAAAGCGCCCTCACCAATTTTCGTTACACTGTTTGGAATGACTATACTAGTTAATCCGCTACAACCACTAAAAGCAGCGCCGCCAATTTCCGTTACGCTATTGGGAATGGAATATTCGCCAACTTTACCTTCAGGGAAGCGTACTAAAACAGTTTTCTGTTTATTAAATAATACACCTTCATCCGAAGCATAAACCATATTTTGTGGAGATACGTTGATCTCTGTTAAGCCACTACAACCCAGAAATGCATTGCCACCAATTTCCGTTACGCTATTCGGAATGGAAATAGCAGTTAACCCACTACAACCACCAAAAGCACCGCCGCCAATTTCCGTTACGCTATTGGGAATGACTATACTAGTTAATCCACTACAACCACTAAAAGCAGCGAGGCCAATTTTCGTTACACTGTTTGGAATGACTATACTAGTTAATCCGTAACAACCCCAAAAAGCGCCCTCACCAATTTGTTTTGATTTTATAATGTCTGGAATGACTATACTAGTTAATCCGCTACAACCATTAAAAGTATAATCGCCAATTTCCGTTACGCTATTGGGAATGACTATAGCAGTTAACCACCTACAACAAAAAAAAGCAGCGGGGCCAATTTCCGTTACGCTGTTTGGAATGATGTAGCTCCCTTCAAAATCATCAGGACACTTTATAAGTACTTTTCCATCATCAGAGAATGTTACGCCGAAGGAATCTTGATATGCCATAGTTAGTAGTTGTAGTGAGTTTATTTAAAAGAAGTAAATAGAAATCCAAAGATAAAAAAAGTAATTTGTCTTTCCAAGTATTATTAAAGAAATTGTTTACTGCAATATTGTCGGTAACAATTGGCTATGTTATTTTAGTACTGGGTATAGCGTGTAGTGGTCGTTTTTTAGTGCAAAAAAATGGTTAGTGTCATCACAAATATAGTCGTAGGCAATAGGCACCAATAAACTATTGGTTACACCGTTAAACAAACCCACACAGCCATCGTGGTAGAGTTTTATGTAGCGCTCGTCACCCATACGTTTAGCAGAATCGCAAACAGCAGGGTAAACCCATTGCCCTAAGTGGTTTATAATACCCACTTTGCCGCGTTCATTACAAACGGGCAATAGACCAAAACGAAAGCGTATAAAGTTAAAGTTTGCTTCTTGGCAGTCGTAGAATTGGCACGGAATTCTTTGTACGCCATTACGGTCAATAAAGCCCAGTTTATCTCCTATTCTTACGGCTGCAAGGCCTTCGTAAAAATGTCCAATTTCAGTATAAATAGCAGGCGTCAGTTGTCGGTTGGTTTCTTCCGTTTCTAAACCATAGAGATTATTTTGTTTATAAACTGTGGTTTTTTCATAGTAGCTGGCGTACCCTTCGCTAAGTTGGTAAGCAACAAATAGCATAATAAGGGTGACGTTACCTACAAATGCAACGATATTAATGATTTTGCTGGAAGTTTGTATGAGAGGATATTTATGGTACAAAGTAGTAAATTTTACAATAAGTAAATTGTAGAGAGCAAATACTACCATCAATAATGTACTTATCACGACTGTGCTGATCCAATGGTCAGTCATTACATAACACACTAAAATAAGGGCTGAAAAATATACGCCATACAGATAGATTTGCCAACGTTTGTTTTGAATGAACAACACCAAGATGTTGAACCCAAAGCTGACGAGGGAAACGCATAATAGAAATGCCAAAGAGTGAGTTTCTGGGGTTAATGTTGTTAAGCGTTCCACGAGTAATAACGATATGAGTGAAATGCCAATACTAGCCATTAGTTGGGTTAAAATGGTAAAGATGGAAATCCCTAAGTTTTTCATAGTGGTGTTGGTTTTTAGTTAATAAGCTTCTACAAAATTTTGGGTACTTTTTACGTAAAAATAATCATTGTAATAATACTTAGCAGTTCCAGCTCCCAAGTACCTATAGCGTTCGTTCAATATATTTGCACGATGTCCTGGCGAATTCATCCAACTGTCCACAATACTTTTAGCTAAATCGCTATAGGTGCGATTCGAAACATCGTGATACGAAATATTTTCAGCCATCCAAAGTTTGACAAAGCCTACTTGGCTCATGCGGTCGGTCATCGTTCTTTTCCCGGAAACCGGACTTTCGTGCGAGAAAAAATCCCAATTTGCCATATCTTCGGAGTGAGATTGTGCACACACTTCTAAATTCTGATGGTACTTAAATTCTGCCATTCCGTATAAACTACGTTGCCTATTTGTTTCGTAGAATATGGCTGCGTTGAGTAATCGAGCATCAAACGTAGTTACCTCTACTTCGTGATTAAATGATTCATAATCGGTGTAATTGCTATATGAATAACGTTCATAATAATTGGTATTCCAATTACTTTGTGCGTTGACTGTTATTATACAGCCAATCACTGCTTGACAAAGAAGGATCAATCTTTTCATAATTGGTTTAGATTTAAGATAATTGATTTTTGTACTGTTATTAGTTTCCTAAATGCTACATAATATAAATGGTTCTTCCGTTGATAATGGTATAGTAAGAGAAGTATTCATACATTTTGTCATGCGTATTGAGTTTATAAATCGAACTAGAACAGGCGAACCATTCTTTGCCTTTATATCTATCAAAATACTCAATGACTACATTATTCTCATCGACTCTTAAGTCTACTCTGTGTCCATCGGCATCCATTCCGTTGAGCACGGTATAATGCTTTTCCTTTTCTGTTTTATTCGTTTGGTAAGGGTTACTGTTGTAGTATGGTGTGGGTTCATATACTACGTACTGTGCAGACGCTGTTGTCGCTACAAATGCTAACGCTAAAAAATAATGTTTCATAATTGTAAAGTTTTAAATGTGGATAAATAGAGATTTATATTCTAAATAATTAATAATAAAGCAATTGTACTCTTTCTGTGGCGTAAATTTTGAGCAAAAAATCCCTATACGACTGTAAAGTCATATTAAACTAAGGAGAGGTAATAAGTGTTTAAATGAAATTATTCCCGCTGAAAGATAATGTAGCTGGTGGACGAGGGTTTCTGTTTTACTTTTGTTCCAAACATGATGGCTGCATTTTCTGGTTTGGTTCTATACCAACCGTATGACTCTGTTCCGCCTATTAAATACACGGCTTGCGAAATATCTATATCCGCCAATGCTTGTGCAAAATCATGTAACGATTCTTTGTTTTTACTTTCCACAATAACCAGTTTTCCTTGGCGTAGTGCAATGGCACGTCGTACCGCTTTATTTTTTTGGAAAAATTCCTTGACAGGGTATCCGTTATTAACTAAAAGAAATTGACGGAAAAAGTAACCTTTTTGATTAATTGCTTCAAGTAAACGAATACTATCATTTTTGGCGCCAATATAAACCTGTCCATTAATCATAGAACAGTATCCGGTATTTGCTTTTCCATATGCCAATTGTTTGCCCTCTAATACAAAATCGTCCATAATACGTTTGTTATCAGCACGTACAAATGCAGCTTCAGCTACATATAAAATGGATTTATCATTGATATCAGGTAAACCAACTTGCAATTTAATAGCCAAATTACGAGGCTCAAATAGTTGCATAGGAACATCGTTTATCGATTCTTCATATAATGCGATGCGTTGTACCGTGTCCGATGGGTCAATGATGGTATTTGAATAAGAATCCTCACTTTGTAGTGATTCGGTAGTTGTATTTTCTGTAATAGTCGCAATGTGTGGATTGTTTATCCTGTAAATACCAAATATAATCAGACCAATTGAACAAAGTGCTACTATCCAAAGCCATTTTTGCTGTGGATGTTTAGGCGGTTTATTACTATTGGGTAATTGGCTTCCTAAAATATATACTTCATTGTCGTGCATTGTACTCATAATCCTATTCTCCTACTTTTTGTGCTTTCTTCCAACACTGTTTTTAAAGCTTTTAAAGCTTCTCGTGAAGCTTCTAAATCAAACTGGTTTCGGAAACTTATATCAGCGAGTATTATTTGTTGTTTCGATACATTTACATAGTAAATAAATTTACTGTTGATAATAATACTTTTGCCTAAACGAATGAAAATTTGTGCTTCGGTACCCAATTGTTGTTCTATAATGCGTTCAAAAGCAACCAAATTAAATGAAAAGACGCGCTCTTCTTTGTCTGTTAAAACCATGGTGGTATAATTCCCGTCTGACGAGATGTAAGCTATACGATCAGGTGAGACACGTATGGCTTCGTTTGTGTTGGTTATCACTAAGAATTTACCCATTGTTTTTTTTCTTGTTTGTACATTGCAAAAATAAGTAAAAAATAGTTGTGGTAAGCATATATTTTACGTCTTTGTATGAAATGGTGCGTTTATTGTACAAAATGTGTTCATCGAAGTATGAAATGCAAATTATTCCTATTTAATCACCACCTTTCCCTTTGTGATATACATAATAAAATATCCTCCCAATTGGAAGGATATGGTGTATAAACAAATAAAAAATCGCGAATAAAGACTATTAGCTGAAATCGCACAATTAGATAAGCATGATACTCCTATAGAGTTTGACTTTATTAATTGATTCTAAAAAATCTTCCCTTGTCTGGCACAAGTATAGAAACTTGCGCCAGATGGGGCTATTTTGTAATCTTATACCCAATATCAAAAGATCACTTCTTTTCTCGTTTATAAAATTCAAAAAAAAGTTCTGAAACTTCGTTTGCACCAATATTTCCATTTATTATATAAAATAAATCATCTATAGTAGGTTCTTCACCAACCATCTTAATCAGAAGCTCTTTAGCCTCGGGATCTTCAAATTCATATAATGCGTTCGACAAATAAATCCAAGAATTAGGATTAGCGCTAACCATCGACAAACTTGTTGTATTATCAAAACAGGAAGGATTAGCTCTTAAAAAATGAATTATCGTTCTATGCATAGTAAAATTCTGTTTAATAAATGCTTCCACAAGTTCCATCTCACACGATTGTGGAGATGGTCCGATTAGCTCTCCAGTTAATTTATTATACTCAATCACATTATTGCAGTACTTTTTCCCATCGACAATAACACATTGTCCCATTGGAACGTCAAATGTATAACCAAACTCTCTTTCATACATATCAAATCCACCAGAGGGGAGATAAAATACTTTTTTACCAACAACAAAACGCACATAATCTTTTAAATAGTTCATAATTTGTATTATTAGAAGTGATTAATAATATTGCGAATAATAATTACTTTATTGAATCTAACTAAATATAAACATCCCACAAATGTAAAATAGAGACTTTTGTAAAATCAAAAATTAGCTCATCAAGGCCCATCATAAAGAAAAAGATACCTAAAAAATAACAAAAAGGTATAATTAAAAGCATAAATCCAAGGAGACGAAAATTCATATTAAATATTGAAGCGATAATAGAAGCAATTATAATAATAGGTAACAGCACAATACCAATGACTGCTATCATAAAAAAACCTATTCCATCCATCAGTAACAGCCATGTGGGTAATGGTTGCCCATCTTTTTTTTCTACTAAATTAGCTTCATTTCGTACAATGTGTTTATTATTTACCCAATAATGAGAATATAATCCATCTGCTTTATTGGGACTTATTTTATGGTGAAACTCCATAGCAACTAACGATTGTGTTATACCGCGTTTTTTCAAAATATAACCACCTCTTTCAGAATACCATACTGTTTCTAAATAGGAACCGTCTACAGGACTATAAAGTTTAACATCGTAACTCTGACCAATTTTTCCAAAATAGTAACGTCCTATTTTACCTCGACCTCTCATATTGGTCATTAACATAATACAACCATCAATATTCACTCCACGCAAATGAAACTCTTTTTGATTTCCATTAATCATCATAATAATATGATATAAATGTTCAGCTATTTTATCTGTACTTGTAACAAGAACTTCGGCTCTATTGCCTTCCACTTGTTCAATATCTGACACAAAAGAGTCATAATTATCCCACGAATCACGTAACAAGTATGATTTTGCCATATTAAATTGACCATACTCCATACGTGTGAGAAACTTCTCTACCACGAAAGCCTCCTTTTCAGATTCGTCATCAAAAAGAGAACAAGATGTACAACATAACACTAACAACAAGAACAACATCTTATTAATAGTTTTATTGATGGTTAAGTAGAAATTTAGCATAAAAAAATTATTTTAAATTATACACTCTATAATCTTCAGTGCGTTTTAAATATTTATTTTTCACTTTATACAAGTAATATTCATTTTCACCAAATAAGGCTACCACACTCTTTCCCGATCCTTTTTTCTTCAAAATATAAACATCCCAATAACCACCACGTCCGCTCACTGGCGAATCATCTTTGATACTAAAAAATTGGCCATTAAATTCATTTTTAAAAGAATAAGTACCAGCATAACCACTTCCTGTAACATCAGTAATCAAACGAGTTCCACGTTCATAAGTAATATATTTTATTGGAATAATATAGTTCTTTTCACTTGGAGAAAACATATCATCATAAATAACAAAATGCAACTGAATGCAACACCCCGAATCATCTTGATTTTGTACCTCAACATCAATAGTATATGGATGATACAATATCGGTAAATCTGTTACAAATAGATTGTAATCGTCAACGCAAGAATAATATAAATGCTCACGAGCATCCACATATCGTTTTTCTTGTAAACATTCAACAAAATTATCTAACATTTTGTCGTTACTTTCCATTCGTTTGCAGGATTTAAATAAAACATATCCTAAAAATGGAAGTAACAGAATAAAGGTAAATATGACAATGGCTTCTCTCATATAGTAAAATTTATTAGAGTTTTAATAGATAAAAACTACTCTTTAAAAGGGTTATTAAGCGGTTCATCCATTTCAATCAATACTTCCTGAAAAGATTTTATAGCTGGGAACTTAATATAGTTTTTACGTGTTCCGCCAGGAATATTTATGGATTTAATATTGGTGCATTGCCAGAAAGCCTCATCGCCTAATCTAACGGCTCCATTCAGAAAAGTAATGGAAGTCAAACTACTACAATATTCAAATACAAATTCTCCAATTATTGTTACGCTTTGGGGGATTGAAATAACCCTCAAATTGCAACACGCATCAAAAGCCCTATCACCAATTGTAGTAACACTGTTTGGAATAATAACAGCGTTTAAACCACTACAATCCAAAAATGCAGAATTTTCTACGTTGGTTACACTATTTGGTATAGTAATTTCTGATAGCTCATTACAGCGCGAAAAAGCACTAACACCAATTTTTTTAACACTATTAGGAATGATATAATGACCTGTTTTGCCTTGAGGACATCGTATTAAAATAGTTTTCTTTTTATTAAATAACACTCCTTGTAAAGAGGAGTAATCCTTGTTATTATTATCAACGATTATATCTGTTAAACTATTACAGCTAGCGAAAACCCTATCACCTATTTCGGTTACGCTATCTGGAATCGTAATAACCTTTAGGCTTCTACAATGGAAGAAAGCTCTATTACCAATGCTTGTGACACTTTCTGAAATAGTAATATCAGTTAAGCTGCCACAATTCGAAAAAGCTCTTTCGGCTATTTCTGTGACGCTGCTTGGAATTAAATAGCTTCCTATTTTTCCTGTTGGGCAAAAAATTAAGATAGTTCTGTCCTTGTTGAATAAAACTCCTTCATCTGAAACATATCTAGGATTATCTACTGAAACATTTATTGATGTCAAGTTGATGCATTCACGAAATGCCTCAATGCCTATTTCGGTTACACCACTGGGAATAGTTATAGTAGTTAAACTATGACAACCTGTGAAAGCCCAATCACCAATTTCAGTAACGGTACTTGGAATAGTTATAGCGGTTAAGTGTTCTGCATCTTGGAAAGATTTTTCGCTAACTATCTGAACATATATCGGAATTTCGTAGCTACCATTTTTACCACTTGGATAATAGATTAAGGTGGTCTTATCTTTATTAAATAAGATTCCTTGGTCTGAAGTAAAAAACAAATTGTCTGGATGAACGTTTATGGTAGTCAAGTTTATGCAATTACTAAAAGGGTTCATGCAAATTATTTCGACGCTTTGCGATATTGTAATCTCTTTCAGAGAACTACAAAAACCAAATGTACCTTCGCGAATTTTGGTAACACCATTTGGAATAGATATAGATGTTAAGCTACTGCATGAATGAAAAGCAAGGAAACCAATTATTTTAACACTGTCGGGGATGGTAACAGAAGTTAATTTCGAACAGTTACAGAAAGCTTGAAAATCTATCTCTGTCACTCCATTTGGAATCTCATAATGTCCAGCCAAAGTGGTTGGACACTTTAATAGGAGTTTCCCATTTTTTGAAAAAGCAACACCGTAGGAATCTGTCATAGTTTGTATTATTTATAAGTTTGAATAATTTGATATTCAAAGATATAATAAGAGTGGGATAGATACAAGGCGTTTTGAAAAAATCTGCAGTAAATTGAAAAAATATTTTTAATAAAAGACGATTCACAAGTGAATATTTACTGCTAGTTCTTAAAGTCGAATGATTTAGGTAGTGCAAGAATACTTTTAATTATAAAAACGAACACCATGATTTTAACACCAAAATTATAATAGCCACTATTAGTGGCTATTATAATAAATTATTCTTCCAAATTTACGGTCATTATTGCACAAATAACTCCATGATTATTTCTAAAGAATGGCAAAATAGGTGTTATTCAAATAAGGTAAATAATTTGCCAATTATTTGTATATATTAATGACCTTTTTGCAAATTTACCCTATGGAAAAATTCAGAGATATTGACGGAAATGTTTGGGACAGCTACGAAGCTTATTGTAATTAAGATGTACATAATGCCGATATAGTTGCTATTATACATGCAACTCATAGACGGACATCGCAAAACGAATATGAAAGAAGGTTATTAAAGGAAATTGAGGAGTTGGTGAAAAACGATATTCCTATAGAGTTTGACTTTAACTAATTGATTCTAAAAAAGTCCTCCCTTGACTGGCACAAATTTAGAAACTTGGGCCAAATGGAGGACAAATTATTTCATTCATAGCTATTTTATATAAATTAATAAAGACTGTACGAGTTTACAAATCACTTACGTTTCCTGTTTAAGCTAAATCTTCAAGAACAGAGTATTTAATGTCTATCATACGCGATATTACGCCTTTACGGGTTACATTTTTTAACAAATGAATCGTAACATTTTCAGGATTGAGATAATTCGAACCCACATGTTCAGTAGGGGTTATTCCATCTAAGAATCCAAAAAAATCGAAAAGATTATTTACCTCATTCGAAAAAATATAAATATCTTTAAGGCGAGTATTGTCAAATACGGTCTCCTTTTTGTAAGGCTGGAAACGAACATTTGACCTGAATGTTATTTTTTCTAATTGCCGACAATTTGCAAAGGCATATGTTCCTATAAAGTTTAATGAAGCTGGTAGATTAACAGAAATAAGAGCAGAACAACGAACAAATGCATAATCTAAAATTTTAATTACAACATATTGTTCTCCTTCAAAATTAACATATTCAGGAATTATGAGGTTGATATAGCCTTTACGATCCTCCAATAATGTTGTATGCCCTCTTACAATAGCATAAGTGACTTCTTTGTTGATTGCCAAAACATATTTTATGCCATCTTGAGTATATAGGACTTGATCAAAATTGAGCACAATATTTGATTTATCCCAGTTGGGAATATCTCGAATAAATTCTGAGTGCCAAAACATCGCACCAACATTTTCAAGACTAGATACATCCCAATTGGAGATATCACCATTAAATGAAGATCCATAAAACATTTGGCTCATATCTTCAACACAAGAAACATCCCATTGGGAAATGTCACCATTAAATTGAGAAAAGTAAAAAAGTTTACTCATATCAGTGATTCCACTAACATCAATAAAGTTTAGATCTACCGAGTTGCCTCCAATTTCAATAGCTTTATCTATTAATTTAATAAGGTGTTCTTTATTTTCTGCTACAACTGGTATTGTCAAATAATCTTTTTCCATAGTATTAACATCTAAATTTATATTGCTAGTTTTAAAATTCGAAAGTACTAAAAGAAGCTGGTACTTACAAGAAATTCGTAAAAAACTTGCAGGTAAAATCCAACTTATTTATCGTAATAATTCAGTATTATAAAATGCTATTTATAAACGACATAGATAGGATTAATAAATTATATTGGAGGAAACATAAAAATATAATATTTCTATTTCAAGCCAGTAAAGAGCTTGAATTTGAATTAGAGTTACACTATTGGGAATAGTAACAGAGGTGAGACCTAAATAATCAGACGGTGAAGAATCCCCGTCAAATTGAAAGGTTACTTCCACCGTATAAGGGTCTGTATTACGTGTGATGTTGTTATACAAATCATCACTTTAAAAATCATAAACATACGCACTTAAGGCTAGGTCTAAAGTCGTGAACAGAATTAGAAGTCAAGTTGTTTTAATAGAATTAAAGGTTAATAGTTATCAGTTGCCTGTGAAAATTGCAACCAAAATAATAATAGCCACAAAGTGGCTATCGTTATAATAAATTATTCGTCCAATTTTATGGGCATTATGATACAAATAACTCCTTGATCATTTGTAAAACGTGCAGCCGATTGATTTTTTATGGCTTCTTCAAAATAACAAATATCTCCAAAATTTTTCATAAATTTTGCAACGCGCAGCAATAGTGCTAAATCAAACGCCTGTTTGCCAATTTTAAAATAGTTGACATATTCAACTCCACCATTTTTCTTGTAATTTGTGTAATTTTTAAGATCACTCTCTAACCTTTTAATTAGAACGGGAAGTTTTATCATTACATCACTTTTCAAGTCTTTTTCGCCGGGTAATACAGATCGCCATTTAGGGTATTCTTTTACGGTGCCTCTTACTTCACCATCAGGGAAATGGATTCGTTTGTTCTTAATAGGTGTCGTTTTGAAAAGAGATTTGTCCACAACACCCAAAACGTGTCCATTGGTTGCAATCATTGATCCGTCTTCTTCATACAGTACGGAATTTTCGATAGGCCTTCCAAATTGCCAACCTTTACTCATCTTAACCAAAGGTTGATACCATTTAAAAACTTGCTCCTGCGTGTACTGTTTGGCTGCAACTTTCTTTTGAACTTTTACTTTTGGTACAACCGCGTTCTTTACTTTTGAGCCTGGATCCTTTTTTACTTTTGGCGTTACTTTAGTTGGTCTTACCTCTTTCTTTTGAGCTGCAATTTTATGAGGGTAAGGCTTTGTAACTAGAGATTTTGTTTTGCCATTAAAAAATTTGGCCACTTCACGACAAAACGCATCGGCAACTTTCACCAAAGGGGCAAAATCAGTTTCGGATAGATACACCACTTTTGACATATACGCTTCCCAACTCTTACACAAAAAGGTGTTATTGAGTTTACGTTGTTTTAATTTCCAACAGATATATTGTTCAAAAAAACGTGCCCAAATTTCAGTGCGACGAAACCAATAATCATCTTTGCCTTTGCTCGCTTTCATTTTGGCGTAACTCTCCGACACCTTTATGGCATCCACAATGGTATTAACATACCAACGAAATTGGCCCCCTGTATTGTCAGTCAGTTGTGTGGCAGTAGATCGTCCGCCAGAAAGAGCAGCATAGTTTTTATGTTGGTCAATAAATGAACCAATGTTATAATCGAGGGCATGAGCATATTCGTGAGCCAAAGAACCAAAACCCTTTTCTTTGGTTAGATTTATCATATTTGCGCCTGGCTCATAAT
>Ga0265295_1007582_pt1 | contig 12418 bp, 11 predicted proteins | sample Munlansysbiofilm_FD_192503 | JGI IMG/M metagenome (GOLD analysis project Ga0265295, IMG submission 192503) | Leachate microbial communities from a municipal landfill in Southern Ontario, Canada - Methane capture system biofilm | ecosystem: Engineered > Solid waste > Landfill > Unclassified ... | reverse complement strand
GCGTTAAGAAACAGTTCGGGGTTAATTTTCTGCGAGATAATAAAGTGGCAGTGCTCCTCCAGTTTTTGCCAGGGGAGGTGACCACAAACAAGTTTGGGCATTTAGTAAAACCTTTCTTTATTTTGCTTAACAGAGCTTTTAAAAACTACTGCGGAGGCTGTCTACTTTGTTGCAAGGTCACAAGCTTCCTCGGCTAACTTTAAATGTTATGCCTCGTCGCTGCGTGACCTGCGACCTTGTATCCAGCCTTCCTCATAACGTTTTTCAAAAGCCTGTTAACAAGGAACATTACTATCTGTTGCAACTTGTGACAAGTTTCCTGATTGGAATTATTGACATTGTTTGTGCACTGTATACAATGTTCATCAATTGTTTTTATCTTTTACAGATTGGGGAAATAACTGATTTTATGAAAAAAACAGTGGAAAGACATCAGACGCTGCGGGAGAAAATACTTGAAGTAATCAAAGATGCCATTATCAGTGGCGAAATGAAAGCAGGCAGCAGGGTTTCCGAGCCGGAGATGGCTGAACGTTTTGGTATCAGCCGCACGCCTATCCGCGAGGCTTTCCGCCAGCTTGCTGCCGAGGGATACCTGACCATTGTACCCCGTAAAGGTGCTGTAATCCGTATCTTTTCTCCCAGGGATATTGAAGAGTTTTACGCAGTAAAAAGTATCCTTGAAGGTTATGCAGCAAGGCTTGCCTGCGAGAAATTAAGTGACAAGGATATTGACCGCCTGGAAGCGATAAATAACCGTCTGGAAGATTTGGGTCGGCAAAATGACGTTAAACATTTTTTTAAGATACATAATGATTTTCACTCCTTATTCATTAAAGCAGCAGATAATGAAAAATTGCGGGAAATCCACAACAGTCTGGTGGAGCGTTTTCAGCGTCTGCGTTTTACCTCCCTTTCCCTGCCGGGCAGGATGGCTCTTTCGGTGCAGGAGCATAAAAAGATTATTGAGGCTTTCCGAGCGCGAGATGGTGAAAAAGCAGAGCAGCTTGTGCGCAAAAATGCCGAGTATGGCGGCAGGGTGTTGATGGAAGGGCATGGGGCGCAGGTTACCATGGCTGCATGTTGACAGTGGGATAAGGGTTATGGGTACAAAACAAAACGATAACAGAAGCAGCTTGCCCAAAATGGATCTGTTGCTGGCATTGCCGGAGATTTTACCGCTTATGGAGCGATTTGGCAGACAGCAGGTGCGGGCAACTGCACGGGCAGTGCTAGATCAGCTGCGTGAAATTATCGCCAGGCAACAGCAACCTGATCTATCTTTGCCGGCAATCACCAAAATGATTGGTCAAAGGCTGCAAAAAGAGTCTGAAAGCGGGCTTAAAAAGGTGATTAATGCCAGTGGTGTGGTTATTCATACCAACCTTGGCCGTTCGCCATTGCCTGATTCAGCTCGGGAAAGACTGCTGCAAACCGCCTGGGGTTACAGCAACCTTGAGTTTGATCTGCAACGTGGTGAGCGTGGCGAGCGTTACAGTCATGTTGATGATCTGATATGTGAGCTTACCGGTGCCGAGGCTGCTTTGGTGGTGAACAACAATGCGGCAGCAGTGCTGCTTTGTCTGACCGCACTGGCAGCCCAGCGAGAGGTCATTGTTTCCCGTGGTGAACTGGTGGAAATAGGCGGTTCTTTCCGTATCCCTGAAGTTATGCGCCAGGGGGGAGCCATGCTTGTGGAGGTGGGTACCACCAACCGTACCCATGCCAGGGATTACAGCCAGGCAATTACCGAACAGACTGCCATGCTCATGAAAGTGCATACCAGTAACTTTGCCCAGGTCGGTTTTACTGCTGAAACTGATGTAGAGGAGCTTGCCGGCATTGCCCATGGGGCTGGTCTGTTGCTTTATGTTGATGCTGGCAGTGGCTGCCTGCTTGATCTGGAGCAGTACGGAATAGCAGGCGAAGCAACCATTCAAAGCTATCTGAAAAGAGGTGCGGACCTGGTTTCTTTCAGCGGAGACAAGCTGTTGGGTGGTCCCCAGGCGGGTATTATCGCCGGTAGACAGGGTTTAATCAATCAGCTCAAAAAGCATCAGCTTTTACGTGCATTACGTATTGATAAACTGACGCTGGCAGCACTACAGGAAACTTTGCTTCTATACCGCGATCCACAAAAACTGCTTGCCACTGTACCAACCTTGCGGATGTTGACCATCTCCCTTGCGGAAATAGAACAAAAAGCCGAGCGGATTATGCAAGAGTTGCGTAAACTGCTGCCGGATCAGATTGAATTGAAGCTGCAAGATGGCAATTCTGCACCAGGTGGTGGTTCATTGCCACTTATCCAGCTGCCAACCAGGCTGATTGAACTGCATATCCCGTCTGTTACAGCCAGCCGTCTGGAGGTTTTACTACGCAACACATCGCCGCCAGTGGTGGGCAGAATCCGTAATGATTGCTTTTTGCTGGATGTACGCACACTGGCTGAAGCAGAAACTCCGCTTTTGGCAGCAGCAATAAAACAGGCACTGGAGGCTGCAAATGGATGAAGCCCGTTGCTTTGCCATTGTTCCTGCTGCCGGCATGGGTAAACGGATGCAGGCAGGGATGAATAAACAGTACCTGCTACTGGATGGTGTGCCGATTGTTGCCCGTACCCTGCAGGTATTTCAGCAAAGTAAATTGGTTGACGGGATTATACTGGTAACACCACAGCCGGAGATTACGTTTTGCAGACAGGAAATAGTTGAAAAATATGCACTTGATAAAGTAATAGCCATTGTGCCAGGTGGCAAAGAGCGGCAGCACTCGGTGTTTAACGGTTTGCAGGAGCTGCTGAAATACGCATCTGCAACAGACGTGGTGATGATCCATGATGGTGTGCGTCCCTTTATTGATGAAAAGCTGATCAAACAGATGTACAGCAATGTTAAAGAGCATGGTGCGGCACTGGTTGCAGTTCCTGTTAAAGACACCATTAAAACCGTTGCCAACGGCTTTGTGGTTGCTACTCCTGATCGCAGCACACTGTGGCAGGCACAAACACCGCAGGCTTTCAGGTTTGGCATGATTCTTGATGCACACAAAAAGGCTGATGCCGATGGTTTTCTGGGTACAGATGATTGTGCATTGTACGAAAGGGCAGGTGGTAAAATCGCCATTGTTACAGGTGATTACAGTAATATCAAAATCACCACGCCGGAAGATTTACCGATTGCAGAGCGGTTGTTGTCGTTATCAAACCTATGATAGTTTGCGGGAGGATACCATGCTGCGATTTAATGTAGCTGATGCAAAGTCACATTTCCCTGAAATGGTACAAAAAGCGTTAATCGGAGAGGATGTGGTTATAGCTGAAGATGATCAGCCTATCCTCAGGCTTGTACCAATAGAAAAAACGGTTAGAAAGCGTAAGCCTGGTTCAGCCAAAGGTAAAATCCTTTTTGTTGCTCCTGACTTTAATGAGCCATTGGAAGATTTCTCCGAGTACAGCTAATGCGCCTACTTCTTGATACACATACCTTTCTTTGGTGGATTAGTAATGATCCGTTGCTTTCTGCCACAGCTAAAACAGTTATATCTGATGCAAGGAACGAGTGTTTTCTAAGCCTTGCAAGCTGCTGGGAAATGGCAATCAAGTCAAGTATTGGTAAGCTTCGCTTAGTGAAACCAGTAGAAAGCTTTATTCCTGAAGAAGTCATTGCCAATGATTTTAGTTTGCTGGCGATAGATTTTAAGCATATTGCAAAGGTGGAAACCCTTCCTTTTTACCACCGTGACCCATTTGATAGGCTGCTTGTTGCTCAAGCAATAGTTGACAAAATGATTCTTGTGTCTGCTGATTCCAGATTGTCAGAATATGATATTAAATGTTTATGGTAAAACAAGTTTCACTGCTTGAAAACAGATACTCAACAAAGGAGATTGCCAATATGAAGAAGCTTTTTCTGCCTGCTCTGCTTTTTGCAGCTATGCTGTCTGGCTGTGCATCCAGTAGCTCACTTGATATGGTTCGTCAGGATCAATCTGACACCAAAAGCCAGATTTACAAGCTGAGCAGGGAAATGACAGCGGTGCGTGAGCTTGAAAGCAGTATGGATGTAATGAGAAGAACCAATGCAGAACTTTCCAGTCTGCTGGAAGATGCCAGATCTGAAATGCGTGTACTTGGTGCGCGTCTTGATGATCTTGGTCAGACCCAACAGAAAACAGCCGAAGAATTGCGGCGTTACCGAGAAGATACTGACCAGAGGATTACCAGTTTTGAAGATCGTATTGTCAGCCTGCAAGGAGGCGGTATGCAGTCTGAGCAGCTGGATCCGGAGTCTTTGTATTCCCAGGCACTTGAGTACTTTAAAGCCAATGATATGGCTTCATCAAGGTTGACTTTCAACCGCTTTATGGAGCAGTACCCTGATCATGATCTGATCCCCAATGCCATCTACTGGGTGGGTGAAACCTACTTTGGGGAAAAAAATTACGAGCAGGCTGTGCTGGAATTTCAGGATGTTATCAAGCAATATCCAAAAAGCGACAAGAAGCCGGCTGCAATGCTTAAGCAGGCAGTTGCTTTCAAGGCACTTAAAGACATCAAAAGCACACGTTATGTTTTAAACCGCCTTGTGCAGGAACATCCTAAAAGTGAGGAGGCAGGCAAGGCTAAAGCTTTGCTGAAAGAGTTGAAATAACCTGCTTAACAGAACTTTGAAAAACTATTGGAAAAAACTTTTCCTTTCTGATTTCTAAGCAGTTTGTTTACATATATTGTTTTTTCACCTGCGGAGGTGAAGCCTGTGTCCAGTGCAAAAACAGATATAAACAACGACCTGAAACATCAACTTGAATACCGTAAACGGTTGATGGACAAGCTGAATGAAATTCACTCTGCTGATAGCCTTAATACTATCTTGCTGGATATAAAAGACAGCATTGCAGAGCTTTTTCAGGCCTGCCGTATTACTGTTTATCTGGCTGATTCCAGGCGTAACATACTGATTTCAAAGGTTCTTTCCGGATCAGATGTCAAGCAGATAGTGGTGCCGATATCTGATGACAGTCTTGCCGGATACTGTGCTTTGTCCGGCGTGGTGCTGAATATAAAAAACGCCTACGATGAACATGAGCTGCGGATGATCAGCTCAAATCTCAAGCTTGATAAATCGTGGGATAGCAAAACCGGTTTTAAAACCAGCCAGGTACTTTGTGTACCAATGAAGTTTCAGCGTACTTTGGTGGGGGTTATCCAGGTTATCAACAAAAAGGATAACACTGCCTTTGATGAGCTTGATGTCAGCTATGCCCATGAGCTTGCCACTTCGCTTTCCATTGCCATTTACAACATTTACCGCCTGCAGGCCACCACAAGGGTAATCCGCCAGCATAGCCGTTACAATTATCTGCTTGATAAAAACCTGCTTGATGAAAAGATAATTGCCAGATCAGCGTCACACCCTGATGCAGCAAAACTTGGTCAGGATGCTGTGCTTTTGCGTGACTTCAAAATCCCCAAAGAGGAGATGGCCAGGTCATTATCCCTTTTTTTCGGTACTGAATTTATCCTGTACGACCCGGCGGCACTGGCAGTGGCAAAGGAACTGCTTTTACGTGTAAAACCGGACAGGTTGCTAAGGGAATGGTGGGTTCCATACAAGGTGGAAAACGGTACTCTTTTTGTACTGGTCGATGATCCTTCTGATCTTGCGCGTCAGGATGTAATCCGCTTTATCTATCCGGAATACAAGCGGATAAGCTGCCTTGGTGCCTTCAGGGAAGATATCAAAAGCTTTATCAACCTGTTTTACAATAAAGGGCAGGAGATAGGTGATGGCAGCAGTATTGATGAACTGATTAACAAGCTGGAGGTTGAGCCGGAGCCGGAGTTTGAACAGGAAACCACCAGGGTTTCCGAGCAGGACAGCGTGATTGTACAGCTGGTGAACAAGATTATTATTGATGCAGTGCAAAACAAGGCTTCTGATATACATATTGAGCCTTATCCAGGCAAGGAAGATTTGCTGGTGAGGATGCGTTTTGACGGGCGTTGCAAGGTTTATCAGCGGATACCTTACCAGTATAAATATGCCATACCTTCGCGGATTAAAATCATGAGTGGTCTTGATATATCAGAACGGCGCAAACCCCAGGACGGCAAGATAGATTTTAAAAAATTCGGTACATTGCCTGTAGAGCTGCGGGTAGCCACCATCCCCACAGCCGGACGGATGGAAGATGTGGTAATGCGTGTGCTGGCTTCTGGTGAGGCAACTTTGCCTTTTGAAGAGCTGGGGCTTACAGAGCGCAACACAAAGGTTTTGCTGCACAGCATCCACCAGCCCTATGGTCTGGTTTTGGTGGTGGGACCAACCGGCTCTGGTAAAACCACCACACTGCATTCAGCCATTTCAGTAATCAATACCCCTGAAACAAAAATCTGGACTGCCGAAGATCCGGTGGAGATAACCCAGCCTGGTCTTCGTCAGGTGCAGGTGCATCCCCGCATAGGCTTTACCTTTGCGGCAGCCCTGCGTTCATTTTTACGCGCAGACCCGGATGTGATTATGGTGGGAGAGATGCGGGACCAGGAAACAGCCGAAATCGGTATTGAGTCATCACTTACCGGTCACCTGGTGTTTTCAACCCTGCATACCAACTCGGCACCGGAAACAATCACCCGCCTGCTGGATATGGAGCTTGATCCGTTTTCGTTCTCCGATGCCATTCTTTGCATTTTGGCACAGCGTCTTTGCCGGCGTTTGTGCAGCTGCAAGGAAGAGTATCAGCCTGATCAGGAAGAACTTGCCGAGCTGATTATGGAGTATGGTGAGGATGACTTCAAACGCACCGGAATTGATCCGGCTTCCATCAGGCTTTACAGGGCAACAGGCTGTGCCAGATGTGGCGAATCAGGCTATAAAGGGCGGCTTGGTTTGCATGAACTGCTGGAAGGCACTGACAAAATGAAGTCCTTGATCAAACGTAAATCAGAGATTGAACAGATACGCAGGCAGGCGATTAGTGATGGTATGACCACCCTTAAACAGGATGGAATTCTTAAATGTTTAAGTGGTTTGACTGATTTGAAGGAAGTGCGCAAGGTCTGCATCAAGTAACTTCAGGATGGAAAGGAGGTGATTAAAAATGGCCAACTGGAAGTGTGAATGCGGTTTCACTAAAGAAGGACGTTGCAAGCCGCAAAAATGCCCCAAATGCGGTGAGAAGGGGAAGTTTGTTAAGGATGAGGAACAAAAGTAACTCTGTTTAAATTTTACATTATATAACGGCAGCTTCTTTGATCAAGCTGCCGTTTTTTGTATTTACAGCCTATGTCTCCATTTTCTGAAAAACATCATCCTCTTGCCATACCTTTACTTGGTTTGATTGCCGGTACTGTCTGGGGCGTTGCTGTTGCATTGCCGATTCCATTATATGGGCTGGTTGCAACAGTTTTGCTGCTTGCTTTGTCTGCAAGGTACGGCGGGCAGCTGTGCTGGAACCTGGCCTTGCTGCTTTTCTGGTCATTATGGGCAGCCAACCTGTCTGGACAGCATCTGGCAGGGGTGGAGCAGGCAACATTGCGCAGCATCTGCAACAAAGGCAGCCAGGTGCTGGAAGGTGTTGTTGCCGAGCGTCCGGAACCATTACCAACTGGCGAGCGGGTTGTCATTGCTGTTGATCATCTGGTTAGTGAAGGCAAACGGATGCCAGTCAGCGGGCTTTTACAGCTTGCTGTAACAGAAGGACGCAGCGGTTATCTGCGCGGTGACCGTGTGCGTTTCAGAACATCACCCCGTATCCCGCAAAAACTTGGTCTGCCCGGAGAGTTTGATTATCCGCGTTTTCTTGCCTTTAAAGGGGTTTGTGCCACAGGTACCATTAAAACAGCAGATGAGCTGGTACTGGTACGAGCTGCAAAAATTTCATTTTTGCGCAGCCTGATTGACCGACAGGCACAGCAATGCCGCAATGTAATTCGGGCAATCCTCCCCAAAACAGAAGAGGGCAGCATTGTTTCTGCCCTAGTTACCGGAGGCAAGCAGGAAGTGCCAGGAGAGCTTGCCACAGCCTATGCCAGGGCAGGCGTAGCCCATATTTTGTCCATATCCGGCTTCCATCTTGGCATTATAGCTTTTGTGCTGGTTTTGCTGCTTACCCGTCTGTTTCTTTACTGGGAATGGCTTGCCTTGCGGATATTACCCCGCAGGGCAGCACTGCTTTGTGCCATGCCACTTGTTATCTGGTATCTGCTGTTTACCGGTGCTGCTCCAGCCACTGTCCGGTCTGCGGTAATGTTGATAGCGGTAGCCCTGGCGTTTTGGGCAGAGCGGGAAAGCTCTTTACCAGGCATACTGCTGACCGCAGCCTTTTTGATGCTGCTGTTTCAGCCATTGTTACTGTTTTCTGCATCATTTCAGCTTTCATTTCTTGCCCTTTGGGGGATTTTAGCCCTCACTCCACTTTTTATTGCTCCTTTTGAGCAAAAGCTGAAAAACAAAGCTGTGCGTGCGGTTGCACAGCTAATGGCTGCATCTGCTGCGGCTTCACTTGCCACTGCAATTCCTGCCTTGATGAGTTTCAACCAGGCATCGTTTAGCGGCATTATCAGCAACCTACTGGTGGTGCCGCTTTTGGGTTACGGAGCTACTTTGCTGGGCGCGTTTTCCATCCCGCTGCTGCTTTGGTATCCGCCTGCTGCCAAACCGTTTTTGCTTGTTTGTGGCTGGCTGGTGCAGTTGGCTAATCAGGTGGTGTACAAAGCAGCCAACTTACCGGTATTGCACTCTTTTAACGCAGGTTATGCCGACCTTTTACTGAGTATCTTACTGTTGCTGGTAATAGGCAGCCGAGCCAGCAGACGGATGAAACTGAGTGTTTTTGCCCTTGCCCTGTCTGTCTTTGTGTTGCTGCATTTTACGCCTGATTTTCGGGACAAACATAATCTGCGGATGACTTTTCTATCAGTGGGGCAATCTGAATCAACCCTGCTTGAACTGCCTGGCGGTCGTACCATGCTTATTGATGGCGGTGGCTACCTCTTTGAGACAGAAAATGATTTTGGCGAACGCTATCTGTTGCCAGCATTGCGCAGGCTGGGGGTTAAAAAGATTGATTACCTGGTGCTTTCCCACCCCCACCCGGATCACCTTGGTGGTTTGCCGGCTGTGGCGCAGCAGATGCCGATTGGTGAGTTCTGGCAAGGACCTTGGCAGGGAAGCTCTCCTGATTACTGGCGGTTACGCAAGGCGTTAAAACATCGTGGAACAGATTTAAGGATATTGGCAGCAGGCGACCAGCCACTGGCTGCCGGCAAGCTGACAGTAACGGTTCATGCGCCTTTTGTTGATGAGAAAAGCTTTGACCAGCTGGTGGGTGATAATGAAGATTCACTGGTACTTCGCGTAAGTTATGGTTATTTCAGTGCGCTTTTCACCGGTGATGCCGGAGTGCCAACAGAAACAGAAATGGCAGAGTATGAACAGCCACCACCGGTAACTTTACTCAAGGTTGGGCATCATGGCAGTCGCAGCGGCACTGGTGAGCTGTTTTTGCAAAGGATAAAGCCGGAGCTGGCTGTAATCAGTTCCGGGCGTAACAATCGTTTCGGATTACCAACAATGGAGGTTTTAGGCAGGCTGATGAAGCATAATGTACAGCTTTACCGTACAGATTATGATGGCACCATCAGAGTGGAGACAGATGGAATCACGCACAGCGTGGAAACGCAGGTGTCAGGCAGATAAAAAAGGGGCTGAAAATCTTTTTCAGCCCCTGCAAGTTTACAAATATAATTCAGTTAATCACAATTGATTACAGACCAAGTTGTTTGAAGAAATCATTACCCTTGTCATCAACCAGAATAAATGCCGGGAAGTTTTCAACTTCAATCTTCCAGACAGCTTCCATACCCAGTTCAGGGAAGTCGATACATTCAACCTTTTTAATGTTTTCATCAGCCAGAATTGCAGCAGGTCCGCCGATGGAGCCAAGGTAAAAACCGCCGTACTGTTTGCAGGCATCGGTTACCTGCTGGCTGCGGTTACCTTTGGCGATCATCACCATTGAGCCGCCGTTTGATTGCAATAGTCCCACATAGCTGTCCATACGACCGGCAGTGGTGGGACCAAAGGAGCCGGATGGTTTGCCTGCCGGTGTCTTGGCAGGACCTGCGTAATAAATCGGATGCTTTGTAAGATATTCAGGGATAGGTTTGCCACTATCCAGAATTTCCTTGAATTTAGCATGGGCGATATCGCGACCAACCACAATGGTGCCGTTTAAGAGCAGCGCGTCACCAACTTTAAGCTTGCTTAAGTCGGCAAGAATTTCGCTCATCGGGCGGTTTAGATCAATTTTTGCGCCATGCTCATGCTTTGCCATGCGGTATTTCTCTGGCAGCAGGCGACCCGGATCACGATCCAACTCCTCAACAAACAGACCATCGCGGGTGATTTTGGCTTTGATGTTGCGGTCAGCCGAGCAGGAAACAGCCATACCCACCGGGCAGGAAGCACCGTGGCGGGGCAGGCGGATGATGCGGATATCGTGGGCAAAGTATTTGCCACCAAACTGGGCACCAATTCCAAGTTTATTGGCTTCTTCCAGTATTTCTGCTTCAAGAGCTGTGTCACGGAAAGCCTGACCATGGTCATTTCCGGTTGTGGGCAGTTCATCAAGATAGCGTGCAGTGGCAAGTTTTACGGTTTTCATGCAGGCATCAGCAGAGGTGCCACCAATGACAAATGCAATGTGGTATGGCGGACAGGCTGCTGTACCCAGGGTTTTCATTTTCTCCACCAGAAACTTCTTCAGGGTGGCTGGATTTAAAAGAGCTTTAGTTTCCTGATAAAGCATGGTTTTGTTGGCAGAACCGCCACCTTTGGTGATGAACAGAAACTTGTAGGCATCACCATCACAGGCAGCAATATCAATTTGGGCAGGCAGGTTGGTGCCGGTGTTTTTTTCTTTGTACATATCAAGGGCAACGGTTTGCGAGTAACGCAGGTTTTCCTCGGTGTAGGTTTTGTAAACCCCTTTGGACAGCATCTCCTCATCATTGCCGCCTGTCCACACCTGCTGACCTTTTTTGGCAACAATGGTGGCTGTACCAGTATCCTGGCAAAGCGGTAGTTCAAATTTGGCAGAAACCATGGCATTGCGCAAAAATGCCAAAGCCACCCCTTTGTCGTTCATGGATGCTTCCGGATCAGCCAGAATTTTGGCAACCTGCTCATTATGCTCGGCACGCAGCAAAAACGAAACATCCCTTATTGCCTCATTTGCCAGCACTGTCAGAGCTTCTGGTGCAACCTTCAGAACATCTTTACCTTCAAACTGTGCTACGGAAACGAACTTCTCAGAACCTTCCAGCTTGCGGTAAGTTGTATTGTCACCTGAAACTGGAAAAGGTTCCTGATAAAAAAAATCTGGTGTAGCCATACTTTGTTGCTCCTTTCTTTTTGTTGTTTTCCGGTTTGTAAAGCGGGTGCATATATGGATACTAAAATAACAAAACCGGAGTTAATAAGATATTGTATACAACTTGTAAGCATCATAAGTAAAAGCTCTTTTGTTGTCGAGCCGTAATTTCCGATGCAGTGAGTTTTTGACTAAAATAATGGTTTTATGGTAGATGAATGAAGTTGTTTTTAGTCAATCCAAGGAGTTAAAAAGTAATGTTCAAGCAGATTCGTGATGATATCCGCTCGGTGTTTGATCGTGACCCGGCAGCACGGGGATCACTGGAGGTTTTTTTCTGCTATCCCGGATTACATGCAGTATGGTTTCATCGGCTGGCGCACTGGCTGTGGAACCATAATCTATACCTGTTCGGACGGATTACCTCCCATATCTCCAGGTTGCTTACCGGTATTGAAATCCATCCGGGTGCAAAAATAGGCAAACGGTTTTTCATAGACCACGGTATGGGTGTAGTAATTGGTGAAACTGCTGAAATAGGTGATGATGTGACCATTTATCACGGCGTTACCCTTGGTGGTGTTACCTGGGACAAGGTAAAACGCCATCCCACGCTGGATGACAAGGTGGTTATCGGCTCTGGCGCAAAGGTGCTTGGACCTTTTACCGTTGGCAAAGGTGCCAAAATCGGCTCAAACTCGGTGGTTGTAAAGGAAGTGCCGCCAAACGCCACAGTGGTTGGTATTCCTGGTAAAATTGTCATGGCACAGGAAAGCGTAAAAGAAGGGCGGCCTGATCTTGAGCATGGCAAGCTGCCTGACCCGTCTGCCACTGCCATTGCCTGCCTTTTTGATCAGATAAAGAGCCTTGAGCAGAAATATGATCAGCTGCAAAAAGAGCATGAAGAACTGAAAAAACGGCTTTCATAAAAGCCCCGGAGTTTATACAAAATGATAAAACGTCAAACAACCATCAACAGTATTTTCAAGCTTAATGGCATTGGCTTGCACTCTGGTCATGAAGTGAGCCTGGAATTTATTCC
>Ga0265295_1007581_pt1 | contig 12420 bp, 11 predicted proteins | sample Munlansysbiofilm_FD_192503 | JGI IMG/M metagenome (GOLD analysis project Ga0265295, IMG submission 192503) | Leachate microbial communities from a municipal landfill in Southern Ontario, Canada - Methane capture system biofilm | ecosystem: Engineered > Solid waste > Landfill > Unclassified ... | reverse complement strand
TCGCCGTCCTGCTGCTGTTCAAAAACCAACAGCTTCTGCATCAGCCAGGCGGGTTCGCTCTTCCAGGCTTCCGGAGCCTGATCGAGGATGCGCTGCATACGCTCCCAGTCCTTATAGTCATACAACACCGCGCAGGTTTTGTAAAACAAGTCCTGGTCCGTCTTCAGCTCTTCGAGCTGCGCCAAGGATTCCAGCAGTGCCTCGATGCGCCGCTTTGCCTTGGGCTTCAAGTCAGAGTTCGCCTTGATCAGATGCCAGGCCTGCATCAGGCGCAGCAAGGGCTGCTGCAATAGGGCTTTATGTCTGCGCAGCTTGGCAATAAGCGAGCCGGCCTCCTCCAGACGCCCCGCGGCAATATGCAGATACAGCAGGCGCGCCGCAATATCCGGTTTTTGCCAGTTCTCCCGGGTACCCAGCTCATACAGCCAGGCACAGGCCTCCTCGCTTTGCTGATTCGCTACCAGACCATCGACATAAAACAAGTTTAAGGCTCGGTTGTCAGGGTTGGCCTGCAATATTTCGGCGACAATCTGTAAGACCGGCTCTTTTTCAGACTCGTCAAATGAGCCAAGCAGCAGGAACATGGGCAGCTTGGCCTCGGGCAGCTCAAGCAGGCAGGCCTTCAGATACTCGCGCAACTGCTTCACATCGGCCCCTGGCTCGGAAGCCAGGTACACGGCGCGGGCAAAATTGCTCCAGGCCGCGGCCTCCCGCCGGTCTAGCTCGCTGAGAGGCGCAGCCTCATACTGCGCCTCATCCGCGCACAGGCCATTGCCGGCAAGCGGTAAACAAAGACAGAGCAAGAAGGCAAGCAAATAAATAACAGATTGCTTCAACATGACTCGTGACCGCCTGGAGTAGATGCTGGCAGAAAACAAAAAAAGGGTTGGGACCTGCCCCAACCCTTTGTACAAACAGACCGCCTACTTATTCTTGTGGCGTTGAGCCTTCAGCTGTTTCTTGCGTTTATGCTTGGCTATCTTCTTGCGCCGTTTTTTCTTAACTGAACCCATGTCGTTACTTTCCTGAATGAGCGTGAATAAAAAATATGCAGTCTATGTCAAAAGCCTAATGTATAAGGTATTTGGCTTTTTTCAACCAACACCCAGAAAAAACCGTCTTGCTACAACAAAAAAAGCACAGCAAGGGCACCTGTGCCCCAGCGATGCGCACGCCACACCGGCCACACCGGCCACACACAACGATACGTCCGATTCGTCCGATCGATTCGTCCGATTCGTCCGATCGATACGTCCGATTCGTCCGATTCGTCCGATCGATACGTCCGATTCGTCCGATTCGTCCGATCGATACGTCCGATTCGTCCGATTCGTCCGATTCGTCCGATAAAATAGCTAATAAATATTAGCCTGCCCAGCTTGCAATATTATTATTTTGCGGCTAGGTTATATCTTATACACCAGCCCTGATTTTATTTTCCTATGTTGTCTACGCAAAACAGCAATACCCTTGTGCCCCTGTTCGAGTTTCCGGTAATGGCGGGTTTTCCCTCGCCGGCGGAACCCTACGTGGAGGCCAGCCTGGACCTGCACCGGCACCTGGTGCGCCGACCGGCGGCCACCTTCTTTCTGCGCGCCGCCGGGGACTCCATGCTGGAGGCCGGCATCCGCCCGGGCGATATCCTGGTGGTGGACCGCAGCCTGCCGGCCAGGGACGGCTCCGTGGTCATTGCCGCAGTCGGCAACGAGTTCACCGTCAAATATCTGCGCCGGGACCAGCAGGGACTGCGCCTCGAGGCGGCCAACGACAAGTACAAGCCCTTAGTTTTTGCCGAGGGCGAGGAGCTGCTGCTCTTTGGCGTGGTCACCGCGGTCATCCATGAATATGCCTGATTTTATTTTACGGGAGGGCAGCTATGATAGACCCCGTCCAAAAAGGTCATAACGCCGAAAGGCCCTTAGTGGCGCCCCTACAGGGCGCCGGATTCGGGGGGGCCTTTACCCAGGGTAAGCTCGGCCTGCGGCCTCGCTTACCCTGGGCTTTATTAGGTTGCCCCTTCGGGGCACCAAATGGACAGATTTTCAAGAAAAAATTAAAATTTCAGCAGGAAATTTGCGTTTCCATGCTATTTCATCAAGTTTTTCTGTTTTTTTGGAATGAAATCGTTTTGTTGGGAAATCTGAATTTGTAGTTTGTCTGCTTAATCAGCTTCCTTTTAATGTTTTTTTTGTGCCTTTTGTGCTTTTTGTGGTTCAATGACTTTTTGGACGCGCTCTATGATAGCCCTGGTAGACGGCAATAATTTCTATGTTTCCTGCGAGCGTATCTTCGACTTGTCGCTACGTTCCCGTCCGGTCGCGGTCTTGAGCAACAATGACGGTTGCGTTATTTCCCGCTCCAATGAGCTTAAGGCCCTGGGTGTCATCATGGGCACACCGTTCTTTCAGCTGCGTCCGCTGATTCCTATTCATGGCCTACGGATTTGCTCGAGCAACTACGCTCTGTATGGCGATATTTCAGCGCGGGTTATCGCCGTGCTGCAGGAGTTCAGCGCTGAAGTCGAGCAATATTCCATCGATGAGGCTTTTGTGCATCTGCAGTTGCCGCCCGCCGCCGATTATCTGGCCTATGGCGAAAAGATGCGCCAAAGTATTCTGGACTGGGTGGGTATTCCCTGCGGTGTGGGCTTTGCGGCCAGCAAGACCCTGGCTAAAATCGCCAATCACATCGCCAAAAAAAGCACTAGCGGGGTCTTTGTCATGCCGGAAAACCCGGCAGAGCATCTGCGTCAGCTGCCGGTGGGCGAGGTCTGGGGCGTGGGACGCAAGACAGCAGCCGGGCTGGAGCGCATCGGCATAAATAATGCCTGGAGCCTGGCCGAGGCCGAAACCAGCTTCTTGAAAAGGAAATTCAATGTCTGCCTGGCCAGGACTGCCTTGGAGCTGCAAGGCAAGTCCGTAATAGGCAAAGAGAACCCCGAGCAGCCGGCGCAGAGTGTTTCCTGCTCGCGCAGCTTTGGCAGCGCAGTGAGCGAGTTTGACGACCTGGCCGAAGCAGTAGCCAGCTATGTGTCGCAGGCGGCCGAAAAACTGCGCGCAGGAGGACAGCTGGCCGCCGGAGCCAATGTCTACTTCCAGTGCCATGCCGAGCCGGGCCGCAACTGGAAAAGCGGAGACTATATATCGCGCACGCTGCTGTTTGCCCAGCCCAGCGCGGCCAGCAATGAGCTGCTGGGCGCTATCAGCCCGCTGTTGCCCGCTATGTTCCAACCCGGTAAACGCTATAAAAAAGCAGGAGTGGTGTTTTTTGGACTCGAGAAAGAGCGGGGCGGGCACCTGGACCTGGACGGCAATGCGACGCGGCGGCAAGCCCTGAAAAAACTATATGCGGCAGTGGACGGCATAAACCGCGACTTTGGACGCAAGGCCGTCTTTCAGCTTTCCGCAGGTATCAAGTGCGCTTGGGATATGCAGCGCAAGCACCTTTCTAAGCGCTATACCACTAGCTGGAAGGAACTGCCAAAAGTGTACTAAATGGGATGAATCGGACGAATCGGACGAATCGGGCGGGCGCAGCGGGCGCGGCGGGGGCGCAGCGGTTTTGCCCATAGGGCACAGAGGCTCTTAGTGTGCCTTAGTGTGTCTTCGTGTGCTAAAACACCGGTTTTCAGCAGGCTCCGCGTGCCTTGAATACTTCCGGCAGGGTTTTGGCGAGTATTTTCAGGTCCAGGGCGGGGCTGCGCTCCCGTATATATTGCAGGTCCAGCTCCACCCTTTGCGCATAGCTCAGACTAGACCTTCCCGAGACCTGCCACAGACCGGTCAGGCCCGGTTTTACACTATGCAAGAGCGCGACCTGCTCGCCATAGCGGCAAAGCTCCTCTGCCAGGATAGGCCTGGGTCCCACCCAATGCATATCGCCCTTCAGGATATTAAAAAACTGCGGCAGCTCGTCCAGGCTGCTACGCCGCAGAAAGCGTCCAAAGGCAGTGACCCGCGGGTCTGCGCTGAGCTTGCCGCGTTCCTCCCAGGCCTGCTGCCTCTCCGGGTGTGCTGCGATCAGTGCGGCCAGCTCATCCTCGGCTCCTGGGCGCATGCTGCGAAACTTATACAGGCGAAAACTCCGCCCCCCCTGTCCCAGGCGCAAGGAGACATGCAGCACCGGCCCTGGTCCCGAGAGCTTTACCAGCAAAGCGAGCAAAAGCAAAAGCGGCAGACAGAGCAGCAGCGCAATCCCGGCCAGAATCCGGCCAGTCCACACCCAACATTGCTCCACGACCCAAACCCTATACATAGCCTTAGCCTGCCCCTGTGTATCCTTGTGCGCTTTCGCCTCTCCTCAAGTCAGCACCAGGTAGTCCCGGTGCACGATTTCCTGGTGTTCCACTTCCCGTTCCAGCAGGCGGCTCAGCTCTCCGCTTTGCTGTCCACAGATTTTGGCCACCTCGTCGAAGTCAAAATTCACGATTCCCCTGGCCAGCTCTTTGCGCTCACTATTCACGATACGCACCGTATCTCCCCGCTGGAAGACGCCTATACTTCCCAGCACGCCGCCGGGCAGCAGGCTGCGATTATTCTTCAAGATCGCCTTTTCGGCGCCGGCGTCAATAATCAAGCTGCCCGAAGGCTCCGAAAAAAACGCCAAGAATCGTTGTCTGGCGTGCAGGCGGTTTTTCCGCGCCGGCAGAAACAAGCTGCCCAGGTCCTCGCCGGCCATAATGCGCGACAGGATATCAAAGTCCTTGCCGTTAGCGATGAGCAGGGCCTCGCCGCTGTGATTAACAATCTGCGCCGCCCGCAACTTAGTGATCATGCCGCCCACCGAGTAGGGGTTGCCGTCCGTCCCCTGCGCCATGCACATGATCTCCTCGCTAAGCTCATGCACTACGCTTAGGCGCGGGCCTAGCTCGGCCTTGTCCCTCTCACAGAGCAGCATGCCGTCCACCGTGGTCAGAATAATCGTCAGGTCGGCCCTCAGCATGGAGGCCACGTATGCCGCCAGGGTGTCATTGTCTCCCACCTTGATTTCATCCACGCAGACCGAGTCATTCTCATTGATGATGGGCAGCACATTTTGCTCGAGCAGCGCATTAATGCATTGCGTCACATGTCCGTTGCGTTTGCGTTCATGCAAATCGGCAGCGGTGAGCAACAGCTGCGCGCAATGAAAACCATAGGCTTCGCAGACACTGCCATAGCAGCTCATCAGATGCGACTGCCCCAGGGCCGCCAGCGCCTGCAGGCAGGCGATCTTGCGCGGACGCTGCTGCATGCCCAGCGCTGACATGCCGAAGCCCACTGCGCCGGAGCTTACCAGGATGACTTCCAGCCCGCTCTGTCTCAGCCCATGCAGCGCCTTTACCAGCTCGGCGATACGCTCCGCGGCTCCGGCCTTTTTATTACCGCGCAGCAGCTGTGTACCCACCTTCACCACCACGCGTTTCACGCCGGGCAGCACCTTGCCGCGCTCACCCTCATCCTGAAAAGAATAAACACCCATATACTGTCCCTTAGTGTTCCTTAGTGTCCTCCCCCTTCGTGTGCCTCATCCCCCCCCGAAACTAGCACCTTAATCGGCTCCTTCCATACAACAAAACCAAAAACAGGCAACCGGCTTATGCGGCGCCGCAGGCGCCGCATAAGCCTTCGTGTGGCTTCGTGTGCCTTCGTGCGCCTTCGTGTCCTCCCCCTTAGTGTGGCTTAGTGTCCTCCCCCTTCGTGTCCAAAACAGGACGCATTTGCCTGCCCATAAAGCGCAAAAGTGCCTCCAGTATACTAGCTGGATGCGGCGGACAGCCCGGCAGATACATATCCGGCTTCAGCGTTTCCTCTATGCCGTCACAGACCGCTTCGCTGCCGGCAAAGATGCCCCCCGAGATCGGGCAGGTGCCGCAGGCGATCACAAAGGCCGGCTCCGGCATGCTCAGATAAGTCTTTTTCAAGGCCAGCAGCATATTTTTGCTCAGCGGTCCAGTTACCAGCAGGCAATCCGCATGCCTAGGCGAGGCCACCACTTGTATATGCAGCCTTGCCATGTCCCAGGCCAGAGTATTAAGCACATTAAAGTCCAGCTCACAGGCCCCGCAGCCAGCGGCGGAGAGCTGCCTTATCTTCAACGAGCGCCCGCAGAGCCGGCGCACCAGGTCCCGGTGCTGCAGCTCGTAGCTATAGCTGCTGTCGCTACGCAAAAGCCGCTCGCGCTCGAAAACCGCCAGATCATGATTAGAGCTGAACCTGATCACGCCGGCTTCGCAGGCAGTCTCGCACTTGCCGCAAAAGATGCATTTGCCGCAGTCTAGTACTATACCACCTTCCGGGCGCTTCTGAATCGCGCCTACCGGACAAATCTGCTCGCAGGCGCGGCAATCCGCACTGCATTTCGCGTTGTCCAGCAGCGGCAGCCCGCGAAAACGCGCCGGCAGCTTTGGCGCCTGATACGGAAACTTGCCGGTGCGATAACCTTGCAACAAACGAGATTTAATGACGTCTAGCATAAATTAAACCGTATCCAAAAAGCCTTTGAACCACAAAAAACACAAAAAACCACAAAAAGAAAGGTTGATTAAGCAGGCAAAGTGCAATTGCAAAATTTCGAACAATCTGTTTTTATCTCAACAAACAGAAAAATCCGATGAAATTGCATTAAAAACGCAAATTTCTTGCTGAATTTTCAATTTTTCCTGGAGAATCTGTCACATGGTGCCCCGAAGGGGCAACCTAATACAGCCCAGGGTAAGCGAGGCCGCAGGCCGAGCGACACCCTGGGTAAAAGCCCCCCCCCAAATCCGGCGCCCTGTAGGGGCGCCACTAACGGCCTTTTGGCGTTATGACCTTTTTAGACACGGTCTAAATTAAACCAGGAAAAAGGGAGAGCAAACCACAGGCTACGCTGAGCAACGCCCTGCGCCTTAGTGTAACTTCGTGTGTCTTCGTGTCCAAAGCTAAAATTTAGAGATCATGACCGCAGTAGGAGAGATTAAAGCTCTTGTTGCAGAGCGGGAAATTCGAGATTTGCTCGCCGCGCAGCGCCATGCTCAGCCCGAACCAGTTATGAAACGAGGGGTCGACGATCTTGAACTGCTCGAAGCGGCCCTGCTCGTCGGTCATGGCGCACAAGCACAGCTCGCCGCGCCAGGCCTCGCACATGGAGACCGCCAGCTGTTTTGGCCGCAGAGACAAATCCGGCGCGGCTGCAGCGCCCTCCTGCTCCTCTGCCTCCGGCAGTTCCTTCAAGGTCCGCTCGACCATTTGCAGCGAGCTTTTTATCTCCTCGTAGCGGATTTGCGCCCTGGCGCAGACGTCGCCGCTTTCGGCTCGAGCCGCCTGGTAGGGGTTTTCCCTGTACCAGCCATAGGGATGATAGCTGCGCAGGTCTTGTTGCAGGCCGCTGGCTCTGGCCGCCATGCCCACCAGGCCTATGTCCGCTGCGGTCTTACGCTCCAGCGTGCCGGTATTTTCAAAACGGTCCAGCACGCCGGAGTTATTAAACAGCAGGTCCAGGGCATTATACAGCTCTTTGCCGCTGATCTGCAGCCAGGGCAGCAGCTTCGCCACGATGGCTGGCGTGGCATCATAGCCCATGCCGCCTGGGCGTATCAGGCCGCGCCCAAAGCGGTTGCCGCAAAGCTCGGCGGTCATATTCAGGAACTCGCCGCGCAGCCGTCCGCAATATGCCATCGTCGGCCTAAAGGCGACGTCGTTGGCCAGCGCGCCCAGGTCGCCGCAGTGATTTGCCAGGCGCTCCAGCTCCCAGGCCAGCAGGCGCAGAGCCTCAGCCCTGGGGCTAGGCCTCAGCTCCTCCTGCAGGCTTTCCAGCAGCTGGGCATATGCTCCGGCGTAGGCGCAGCTGCTGTCGCCGCAGCAGGTCTCCAGCAGGTGTACGCTGCGCTTGTCCGGTCCCTGGCGCAGCAGGCGCTCGATGCCCCGATGCTGGTAGCCCAGTGATATCTCCAAGGAGTAAACCTGCTCGCCCACACACTGAAAACGAAAATGCCCCGGCTCGATAACCCCGGCATGCACCGGACCCACCGCCACCTCATGCGCCGCCTCGCCGGAAAGCTTGAAATAATCGCAGACGCCCGCCGACGCCTCGCCCTGCCCCGGCTGATTGAAACGCAGTGGCTTCAGCCAGGGATGCCCCAGCGGCTTGAGCCTATGCTCCTCGTAAATCTCGCGCTCGAAGCAGTGAAACTGCGGCGCCTCCGGCGTAAAAGAAGCAAAGCTGTCTTTCACCTCGCAGCTGCTGAGCAGCAAAATCCCCTCGGCGTCCACAGCCAAAATCAGCAGCAGGCGCTGGGAGCCGCCCTGCGTATAGGCGAAAAATGCGGCCACCCGGGCCTTGCGCCGAGCTATCGCAGCCAGAGCCTGACGGCGAAACTGGGCAAATGGCAAAAGCGGCAGCTCGAGCAGCGGAGCGGCCCCAGGATTGCGCAAGATTAAAAATTGCTCAGACATCAACAAAGCTCCACAAGACAGCTTTTTTTGGACACGAAGTCACACCAAGACACACGAAAGAACACTAAGAGGAAGCTGATTAAGCAGGTAAACTGCAATTGCAAGATTTCGCACAAAACACTTTCGTCTGAAAAAAGGAAAATCGATGAAATTGCATGAAAAACGCAAGTTTCCTGTTGAAATTTCAATTTTTTCTTGAGAATCTGTCCATTTGGTGCCCCGAAGGGGCAACCTAATGAAGCCCAGGGTAGTGCTCGGCTCCGCAGGAGCCGAGCACTACCCTGGGTAAAGGCCCCCCCGAATCCGGCGCCCTGTAGGGGCGCCACTAACGGCCTTTCGGCGTGATGCCTTTTTGGACGGGGTCTAAGTTATTAGAAGATTGTGTATGTACGGATCAGCAAAAAGATAAGCGACACCCCGAATGACAGCGCCAGGAATGCGGCCACGGCGGGCATGGGAAACAGCCTCTCGGCCAGCAGGGCGGCTTTGCGCATGCTCTCCTGCCGCGGGCTAGTGCCCATGCACATGCGCATACCGGCATGCAGCATGCCGGCAGCCACCATGAAAAGCAAAAACAGCAGAGCCGCACCCAGCCAGGGACCCAGCTCGAAAACCAAAAGCAGCTCGCTGACAAACAAGGGCGAGGGCGGACTGCCGCAGAGCATGAGCAGGCACAGCAAAAAAAGAAAGGCGTTCCAGCGCATGCTCTCAAACATACCCTTAACCGCAGTGACCGAACGCGTGCCATAGGCCAGAAATATATTGCCGGCGAGCAAAAACAAGGCTACCTTCAACAACGAATGCCCGATTATATGCCAGAGCAAGACACGCTGCATATCCGCATTGCTTAGGCTGCAAGCCAGGATAATGGCCAGAATCCCCATGTGCTCGATGCTCGAATAGCCCAGCAGCCGCTTGTAGTTCTGCTGCCTAACCACAAAAAAAGCGGCGGTGAGCAAGGAGAGAAAACCCAGAGCCAGCAGCATCTGCCGGCAGCTAGGCAGCAGGGCCACCGGCATAATCTGCGTAAAACGGAATATGCCCAGAAAGGCGCAGTTCAACAAGGCTCCGGAAAGCAGGGCGGAGACCAGGCCCGGCGTGGCGCTGTAGGCATCCGGCAGCCAGGTGTGAAAAGGCGCCAGGCCCATCTTAGTGCCGTAGCCGGCCAAAATCAGAATAAAGGCCGCCTTGCCCCATTGCAGATTCAACGCCTCGGAATGCTCCATAAGAGCAAAAAGATTCAGTCCGCTCTGAGTAGGCTCGGCAATGGCCAGGAAAAAAAGACCCAGCAGCGCCAGCGCTATGCCCAAAGAGCAGATAAGCAGGTATTTCCACATCGCCTCCAAAGCCGCCTTCGAACGCTGAAAACAGAGCAGCGGCGCGCTTACCAGGGTGGTGGCCTCAATCGCCACCCAGAACAAACCCAGATTGGCAGAGCTAATGGCCAGGTTCATAGCCGCTAAAAACAGTAAGGTGCAAGATAAAAAAACATGCTCGGGAAAAAGCCGCGGGTCGCGAAAGCCCGAATCGCGCTCAGCACCGCGCCGGGACATATCATCCAAGGCCTGCAGCCAGCCGCCGGCATAGATGCTAACCCAGACAAATAGCGAGGCGCTGAGCAGTAAAATCGGCGCGCTGAATCTGTCGAGAAAAAGCCAGGAGCCGAGTTGCGTGAGCGCGAAAAGCGGCTGCGAAAGCAGTGCGCTAACAAAGTTAAGCAGGGCGCAAAGCACAAAAAGCCGGCGCGACTGCTGCGCCGAAATACGCTTGCCCAGAAAAAAGATGATCCCTGCAAAAACCGCCGGTATCAGGATGTTAAGCAAAAGTGGCATTGACCCTATCCTTCATAAGCTGCCGCTGTATTCTTACATAAGTGCACAAGCAAAACCCCCCATCGGCAATCACTTTCCGGGCCGTTCTTTCAGCGCATTAAGCAGGTCTGCGTTGATATGCTGGAACTCCTGCTTGATCTGGAACACTGCGATGCCCATCACAAAGACCATGACAAACACGTCCAGCAGTATGCCCAGCTCGATTAGCGCGCCGTATTGCAGCATCATGCCGGCGCCGAAAAGCGCAATGCTGTTTTCGAAGCAAAGAAAGCCAATCACCTGCGTGAGCGCCTTACGCCTGGCCACAATCAGAAAAAGCCCTATCAGTATGCCGCTAAAGGCCACCGGCGCCGCCAGCCTCGAGACCACCTGCTCGGAATATTCCAGCTGCTGCGCAAACCAGAATGAAAGCGCAATCAGGCTCAGGGCCACCAGTCCGGAGGCCGCATAACCCAGCAGCGGCTCCATCTCGCGGCGCACACCGGCCTTCAGCATGGCCTTTTGCAGCATATAAGGCAGGACTGCTCCCTTCACCGCAATATTGATCATGGCCAACAGCAATACTTCCCAGTCCAGCGAGCCGCCCTCCACCTTGGCCACCGCCAGAGGCAGAAAGCCCAACAGAAAACCCTGCACCGCCACCAGCTTGATACAATGCATCAAACGGCTGCTATTGGCCAGCAAAAAACCACAAAGCAAAAAGCTCAGCAGCAAGATTTCAATCAAACCATTCATTCATACCCCAATCAGCCTAAAACCACTTAGTGTCTCTTAGTGTCTCTTAGTGTGTCTTCGTGTCCAAATCCCCGGCATTTTTTCGGGATGCTCTATTTAAACAATAGTAGCATAATAATTGCGATGATGGCCAGACCCGGCACCCCCAACAAAAACTGCGGCACCTTCAAGAACCTGAATCTGGCCGACACCGCCTCGACCAGTGCAAGCAAGCCCCCTAGCAAAAACTGCGCCAGAACAAACACCAGCAGCCCGCCAAAGCCGCTCAGCAGCCCGGCAGGCACAATCATCAGACTGCAGATACTAGTGAAAAGCCAGAGCTTCAGAGCCGCGGCGTAATGGATGATCCCCAGGTCCGGCCCGCCATAGTCCAACACCATGGCTTCGTGAATCATAGTCAGCTCCAGATGCGTATCCGGATCATCAAAGGGCACGCGGCAGTTTTCCGCGAGCAGCAAAATAAAGAAGGCGATTGCCACCAGGAACAGCGCCGTGCCGCTATAGCTCCACATCGAGCTATCCGCTGCATTCAGCAGGCCCGACATACTAAAGCGTCCGCTCAAGCGCAGCAAAAATGCCAATATGCAGAACATGCCCAGCTCTGCCAGACTAGAAAACTGCATCTCACGGCTGGCTCCCATGCCGGCGAAGCTCGAACCCGTGTCCAGAGCGGCCAGCACGCCCAGCACACGGCCCAAAGCCAAAAAGTAAAAGAAGACAATCACATCGCCCTCAAAGGCCAGAGGCGAGTCCACAAAAGCAAAAGGCAAAAACAACATGGCGCAGAGCAGAGCCGCCAGCGTCACCAGAGGCGCCAAAGGCAGAACCCAAGTAGTAGTCTGACTATACACGCTGCCCTTGCGCAACAGCTTCAGCATATCATAGTAAGGCTGCCAAACACTGGGTCCGGGACAACCAACAAAAATCCCCTTCAGCTTGCCAACCAGTCCAGGCAGCAGCGGACAAAGCAGCAAGGACAAAACCAAACCACAAAACCAAATGAATGTACTCATACCCAAACAACCCAAAAATTATAAAACCACCTTCGTGTCTCTTCGTGTCTCTTCGTGTGTCTTAGTGTCCTAAACAACTCAGAGGGCGAAGCCCCAGATAAACAAGGCCAGCAAGCCCAGGATCATCAGCAACACATACAGATGCAGGTGCCCGGACTGCAGGCGGCGGCTGAAAATAGCCAGGCGCACGGTGAAATTCATCAAGGGCCGCCAGAAAAGCTGTTCGCCGCCGTCCCGGCAACTCAATTCGTATGAGGCCTTCTTGGGAAACAAGCCCTTAGGTGCCAGTATATTTCGTAGCGGCCTAAGCAAAGGCGCAAACAGGTACACCAGGGGTTGCACAAAGGCCGAGCCGGTGTACTGCATACGCGCCGTGGGCTGAGCAAAGCCGCAGTCCCAAGTAAAGCGGCGCGGCGCCTCCCTACG
>Ga0265295_1007580_pt1 | contig 12421 bp, 11 predicted proteins | sample Munlansysbiofilm_FD_192503 | JGI IMG/M metagenome (GOLD analysis project Ga0265295, IMG submission 192503) | Leachate microbial communities from a municipal landfill in Southern Ontario, Canada - Methane capture system biofilm | ecosystem: Engineered > Solid waste > Landfill > Unclassified ... | reverse complement strand
CTGATGTTTTAGATGCTGATTGGCAAGATTGGCGTTGGCAGGTTAGAAACAGGATAAAAAATGTTGATGATCTTGATAAATATATAAAATTGAATGACCAAGAAAGAACTGATATCTCAAATGTATTGTCGAAGTTTAGAATGGCAATTACACCATATTATCTAACCTTAATCAACGCTGATGATCCAGAGTGTCCAATTAGAAAGCAAGCTATACCAAGTGTATATGAGATGGTGGTTGGAGAAAATGATATGCTAGATCCATTAGCTGAGGATACAGATTCTCCCGTTCCTGGGCTTACTCATCGTTATCCAGACAGAGTTTTGTTTTTAATCACGGACATGTGTTCTATGTACTGCAGACATTGTACAAGAAGAAGATTTGCAGGGCAAAAAGATCAAAAAATGCCACAAGATAGAATTGATATGGCGATCGAATATATCCGTCAAAATAAGGAAATACGAGATGTATTGTTATCTGGTGGAGACGCATTGCTTGTAAGCGATGAGATATTGGAAGATATAATAAAGAGACTTAGAGAAATAGAACATGTAGAGATAATTCGCTTAGGTACTAGAACACCTGTTGTTTTACCTCAAAGAATAACTCAAGAGTTTGTTGATATGCTAAAAAAATATCACCCTATTTGGCTAAACACTCACTTCAATCACTATGATGAAATTACGATCGAATCAAAGGCCGCAATTGATAGACTGGCCAATGCCGGAATACCATTAGGAAATCAATCGGTATTATTAAAGGGTGTTAACGATTCCGTTGAAGTAATGAAAACTCTAGTTCAAAGATTAGCTTACATTAGAGTAAGACCTTATTATATTTATCAATGCGATTTATCTTTAGGAATTGAGCATTTTAGAACCCCAGTTTCTAAAGGTATTGAAATAATTGAAGGATTGAGAGGGCATACATCAGGATACTGTGTGCCGACATTTGTTGTGGATGCACCTGGAGGCGGAGGCAAAATACCAGTAATGCCAAATTATGTGATTTCACAAGCTCCTGGAAAAATTGTTTTAAGAAACTATGAAGGCGTAATATCAACTTACTCAGAGCCTACGGGTTACGTTAATAAGGATAAGTATGAAAATGCAAATGGAGTAAGTGGCTTATTGGCAGGAAAAAATATTTCTCTTGAACCTAAAGAATTAGAAAGAAGGAAAAGAACATTAAAAAAATAGTTGATTATTTAAAACAATATCAAATAATCAGCATAGTTGGTAATACAAAAAATGCTGGAAAGACAACTGTTATGAATAAGTATTTAGAACAGTTGTTTTGTCGTTTAGCTATTACATCAATTGGTTTGGATGGGGAAGAGATAGATCAGGTTACGTCTATGGAAAAGCCGCAGATTTATGTTAAGCCAGGATACATAGTAGCTACAGCATTTGATACGCTAAAAAATTATAGTTGCAAGTATAAAATATTAGAAAAGACAGAACTTATAACTTCGATTGGAGAAGTTGTAATAATTGAAATTTTAGATGAAGGTAAAGCTTTAGTTGCCGGTCCGTCAAAGGTCAAGGATATGCAGAAACTAACAAATATCCTAGAGAAATATAAACTCGAAAAGATTATTATCGACGGAGCTTTCTCGAGGCAAGCTTTCGCAAAGGCAGCGGATGCAACAATCTTTGTTGTTGGAGCCAATAAGGACAAGAATATTGACAATGTGGTTAAAGATGCATTTTTACAGTATAGAAAATTTACGCTCAAAACATTACCATTAAAACCTTATAGTTTTGGGGAAAATATAAGTTTTATAGATAGAGAAGGAAACTTTGAAGAACTATCATTTTCTTCCGTTATAGGAAATGTTAATGATATTTTTGTAGATGAAGTTCTAAAGGCTAAATTTCTTTATATACCAAAAACAATTACCAATAAATTTGTTGAAAAGTTGATTGTTGAGAGAGGTAAATATGTATTTGATTTAATTATTGATTCTCCTATTAACATTCAACTTAAAGACGAAAACTTAGAAAAGCTTTTTAAACTGAACTTTAATATTTTTGTACTTAATCCAGTTAATTTGGCTTTAGTTTGTTACAATCCATATTCTCCTAGAGGATATGATTTTGATAACATGGAATTTAAATCAAAATTAGAAACAGCATTAGAAACAGAAGTTATAAATGCTTTAGAAGGTGATACTAATGAATAAACTGAATTTAAACAAAGATCAAATAAACTCATGTCGTATTTATGCGAGCAAAATCGCTGATAACGTTCAAAGTTTTATTGATAAACATACAACACTAAGCGTTGAACGAACTGTTTTAAGGTTACTTGGTGTTGATGGAATCGATGATTTTTCTGTTCCATTACCAAATAAAATGGTTGACGATGTCGTCAAAAACGGAAACATAAACAAAGGTATCAGTGTATACATAGCTAGTGCACTTAAGGCTACTGGGTTAACAATGAATGAATTTATTGATATGTACTTAAACGAGAAGATAAGTTTATGTGATTTTGACTTAATAGAAGATAAGAAAATAGCATTTGAAGTTTTAAAGCCTTACTATGATTATAGTTTGAATAAAATTAAGAAGAATAAGAAAGAAAGAGACGAATTTTTAAAGAGATTTCCAAGAGATAAAACAGATCTATATGTAATTGTGGCTACCGGAAATATTGACGAAGACGTTATCCAGGCTGTGTCTGCCGCTAAAGCTGGAGCTGATATTATAGCTGTAATAAGATCTACTGGACAGTCTTTGTTGGATTATGTTCCTTATGGTAAAACAACAGAAGGTTTTGGTGGCACATTTGCTACTCAAGAAAATTTCCGTATAATGCGTCAAGCATTAGATAAAGTTAGCGAAGAAGAAAAAAGATATATATATTTGGTTAACTACGCTTCAGGTCTATGTATGCCTGAGATAGCTTGCATGGGAGCATTAGAAAGATTAGATGTATTATTAAACGATAGTATGTATGGGATTATATTCCGAGATATAAATATGCAAAGAACTTTTGTAGACCAATATTTTTCAAGATTGATTAATGCATATTCCGGAATTATTATCAATACTGGAGAAGATAACTACTTAACTACAGCAGATGCAATTGAAGAGGCTCACACTGTGACAGCTTCTCAGTTTATAAATGAGGCGTTTGCACTGAAAGCACATTTACCAAGTAAACTGATGGGACTTGGACATGCTTTTGAGATTAATCCAGATGTTGAAAACAGTTTTTTATATGAGTTGGCGCAAGCCCAACTTGCAAGAGAAATTTTTCCAGAAGCACCTTTAAAATATATGCCTCCTACTAAACATATTAATGGAAATATATTTAGAGCATATCAACAAAATGCGATGTTTAATATGGTTACTACTATAACATCTCAATCGATACACCTATTAGGTATGATGACTGAGGCTATTCATACACCATTCATGTCGGATAGATACCTAGCAATTAAAAACGCGAAAATGATTCAACAATCAATGAAATCCTTAGGCGAAGAGATTGAGTATAAATCAAATGGTATCATTCAAAATCGAGCTCATGAAGTTTTGAATTCTGCAGAAAAACTGCTAAAACAGATAGCTCAAGACGGATTATTTATAAGTCTTGAGAATGGTGTTTTTGCTCAAACAAAAAGAACAAGAATTGGTGGCAAAGGGTTAACTGGAGTTTTTGAGAAGTCAAAGGACTACTATAATGTTGTCTTGGAAAAGATGGAGGAACACTTCAATGAAAATTAAACCTTATGGCGATACCTTTAATGATGGAAAAATCCAAATAAGTTTCACTTTACCTGTGGCAAATAATGCTAGAGGTGTTCAAGCGGCTAAGGAATTAGTTAAGGGTATGGGGATAATTGATCCTCAAGTTGTTCATTCTGAGAGTTTAAGTGATGATTTTAGTTTTTATATTGTGTATGGAAGCACAAAAACTTTGATTGATTATGATAAAATAAAAGTAGAGGAAATAACAAGCGAAGCGCTGTCAAAAGAAGAGATAGAAGAAATTATAAAACAAAATTTTAATCGAAAAATTGTTTTTGTTGGAGCTTCTACCGGTACTGATGCTCATACAGTGGGCATTGATGCAATTATGAACATGAAAGGTTTTGCTGGACATTATGGCTTAGAAAGATATGAAGGAATTGAAGCCTACAATCTTGGATCGCAAGTGTTAAATGAAGACTTTATAAAGTTTGCTAGAGAAAAGAATGCTGATGTTTTGCTAGTTTCACAGACTGTAACTCAAAAGGAAGTTCATTTAAAAAATATGATTGAATTAGTTGAGTTATTGGAAACCGAAGGAATGAGAGATAAAGTGATATTAATTGCCGGTGGTGCAAGAATTTCTCATGAATTAGCTAAAGAATTAGGCTATGATGCAGGGTTTGGACCTGGAAGTTTTGCTGAAGATGTTGCTACATTCGCTGTTAATACTCTAATAAATAAGAAAGAGAAGTGAGAATTATGCCAATAAACAAATTGGATTCAATCTCAACAAAGTATGGAGATTCTGGATTATCAAAGGACTTTGAGAATAGAGCTTATAGGAAAAGCCATATCTTATTTGAAACTTTAGGAGCCATGGATGAGTTTAGTTCATACTTAGGGTTAGCTTATCATTATTGTAAAGTTGAATTCATCAAAGAAGTACAAATGCACTTGCAAAATATCAATTCTTTAATTGCTAGTGAATTTGATTCTGACCTTTACAATATTTTAGTTCAAATTAAAGAAGAGGATGTTTTGGTTTTAGAAAATAAAATTCAAGAAATCCTAGATGTTAGACCACTTGATGCAAGGTTTTATCTCCCTGGTAGCGAGAAGTCAAAAGCTGGAGCTTATGTAGATGTAGCTAGGACTTTGGCTCGTAAAGCTGAACGTAGAATCAATGCTTTTGTAGATAGAGAAGAAAGACAAGATTTAGAGTTATCAAAGAAATATTTGAACAGATTGAGCGATTATCTTTTTATGCTAACCTTTATAGTTTAAACTATAAAGAAGATTATACGATTTTCTATGATTTTTTCTTTAAATCTATAATCTACTATGTTATAATGTTATAGGTTATAAAAACGCTTACAAAAATGTGGGGAGAAAAGTTTGAAAACAATAGTTATTGGGGTAATTGGTGCTGATGTTCACGCTGTCGGCAATAAAATAATTGAATATACTTTAACTAAATCAAGTTATAACGTTGTAAATATCGGTGTATTATCTTCACAAGAAGATTTTATTAATGCGGCAATTGAAACAAATGCCGATATGATTATGGTATCTTCTCTTTACGGCCATGGTGAAATTGATTGCCGCGGAATGAGAGATAAGTGCATTGAATCTGGTTTAGACAATATCTTGCTTTACGTTGGTGGAAATATTGTAGTTGGAAAACAAGATTTTGCTGAAGTTAAGTCTAGATTTATAGAAATGGGTTTTAATAGAATTTACCCACCTGGAATATCTATAGACGAAGCATTGAAAGACATCAAAACAGATTTAGGAGAGTAAAATGGCAAATTATTTGCTGATTGATTTTGGCTCAACTTTTACAAAACTGTGCGCTGTAAACACTGAAGAATGTAGCATAATTGGTACTTCTTCTGATTTTACCACTGTTGAAACAGACATTAATGATGGTTATCAAAGAGCTTTAGACAAGTTGTTTGATAAAATAGGAAAAAGAATCGATTTTGAGCAAGTTATTGCTTGTTCTTCAGCTGCTGGCGGCCTTAAAATGGCCGCTATTGGTCTAGTTAAAGAGCTTACGGTAGAAGCTGCAAAAAGAGTTTGCTTGGGCGCTGGAGCAAAAGTGGATTTGGTTTTTTCACATCATTTGAATAAGAGTGAAGTTCAACAAATCATAGATAAAAAAATCGATATTATACTATTAGCGGGCGGATCAGATGGTGGAAATTCTGAATCGGTTATTTACAATGCGAATTTATTGGGTGAATTAGGAGTAAATATCCCAATTGTATTTGCAGGAAATAAGTCTGCTCAAGATGACATTTTAGATATCTTCGAAAAATACAATTTAAATGGTCATATTTGTGAGAATGTGATGCCATCAATAAATGTTTTAAACATTAATGATGCTAGAGAGAAGATTAGAGAAATATTCTTAAAGCAAATTATAGCCGCTAAAGGTATCAAGAAAATCGAAAACGAAATCAACAAAGTAATTTTACCGACTCCATCAGCTGTCCTTGAAGCAGCTAAACTTCTATCTGAAGGGTATTTGGAAGAAGAAGGTTTAGGAGAAATAGTAGTTGTTGATATAGGTGGAGCTACCACTGATATGTATTCTATCTGCGAATCCACCAAAAGAAGCGATGTAATAATCCAAGGTTTGGAAGAACCATTCGCAAAAAGAACTGTTGAAGGCGATTTGGGAATGAGATATTCTGCACCTGGAATAGTAAAATCTTTGTCTGAAAGAGAAATCAATTTCATTAACAAAGACAAGGGTATTGATATTGTTAATGAAGTTAATCGTCGATATAATAATGTAAAATTGTTACCTGAAAACAATAGAGATGAGTTTATAGACCAATTCCTAGCTGAAATGTGTGCTTATAGAGCTATGCATAGGCATGTTGGGCGCATTCAAGAAGTCTTAACACCGATGGGAAAAGTATACAATCAAGTCGGTAAAGACTTGTCGGACGTTAATTTTGTCATAGGTACTGGTGGAGTGATTATAAAATCGAATCATCAATATGAAATTTTAAGACAAACAACCAACATATTACATAATCATCAAGAGTTAAGACCAAATGATCCTAATTTTTTGATTGATCACGATTATATTATGGCAGCGATGGGACTCTTATCAAAAATAGAGCCAATGGCTGCATTAAAAATAATGAAAAAACATATTTGTCAGATTAGAGGTAATCAAGATGAAACTACAAAATAAGAAACTTACTGAATCCGAATTTCTTGAGCAAAGAAAAGAAGTGCTAAAAGCATGGCCAACAGGGAATGATCCGGATTTGGATTTAGACCAAGCTGTAGAATACTTAAAGCAAGTTCCTGAGGAAAAGAATTTTGCTTTAGTATTAAATAATGCTAAATTAAATAATGATACTTTGATTCAACCTCGGGGTGGAGTACCGGTTTTATCTGAGCATATAAAATTGTTAAACTATTTATCTGATTCTGGAGCTGATTGTTTACCTTCAACTATAGATAGTTATACAAGACATAATAGATATCAAGAAGCTCAAAAAGGTTTAGAGGAATCTGAACAAAAGCATAGAGCTTTATTAAATGGTTTTCCAGCCGTAAATCATGGAGTCAAAGGTTGTAAAGAGGTATTTGAAGCAATCAACAAGCCAGTCGAAGCTAGACATGGAACACCAGACGCTAGATTACTATCTGAAATAATCCATGCTGCAGGATGGACTTCTAATGAAGGCGGAGGAATATCTTATAACATTCCTTATGCTAAATCCGTTCCCCTTGAAGTATCTATTAAAAACTGGCAATATGTAGATAGATTAGTGGGTTATTACGAAGAAAGAGGAATTAAGATAAATAGAGAACCTTTTGGTCCTTTAACTGGAACAATAGTGCCGCCTTCAATTTCTAATACAGTAATGATTATCGAAGCCTTATTAGCTGCTGAGCAAGGTGTGAAGAATATTACTGTCGGTTATGGTATGGGTGGCAACTTGATTCAAGACGTTGCTGCTGTTCATTCTTTATATGATCAAACATTGGAGTATTTGGACATGTTTGGATATAAAGATATGGAAGTATCTACCGTATTTCATCAATGGATGGGTGGTTTCCCTAGTGATGAAGCAGAAGCTATGGCTTTAATATCTTACAGTTCTTCAGTAGCGGCTTTATCAAAAGCTACAAAATTAATTACAAAATCACCTCATGAATCCGTTGGTATTCCTACTATGGAAGCTAATGGTTTAGGTGTCAAAGCATCAAAATTTATTGTAAACATGTTAAAAGACCAAACAATTTCTGAAAGTGATGATTTGCTTTTAGAAATGAATCAAATTAAAAAAGAAGTTAAATCATTAATTGACGTTGTTTTAAAAGTAGGCGAAGGTGATTTAGCTGTTGGGACAGTTAGAGCTTTTGAACAAGGATTATTGGACATACCTTTTGCTCCAAGCAAATATAATGCAGGAAAAGTTTTCCCTGCTAGAGATAATGAAGGTAGAATAAGAATTCTTGAATTTGGTAATCTTGCCATGAATGACGAAATAAAAGCATTCCATTACAACAAGATTAAAGAAAGAGCCGATTCAGAAGATAGAGAAGTATCATTCCAATTAACAGTTGATGATATTTATTCAGTAAGTAAAGGAAAATTAATAGGAAGGCCTTTAAGGAACTCAAAATGAAAATAGTAGACGTAGTATTATCAAAATCATATACAGGATTTTTCTTTGATGATCAAAAAGCAATTAAAAATGGAGCCGTTAACGATGGCTTCTTTTATGTAGGAACGCCTGAAATAGAAGGGTTTTCGTCAATTAGACAAAGAGGAGAAGCGATATCTATTCAGTTGATTTTAGAAAACGGCGACGTAGGTACTGGAGATTGTGCAGCAGTTCAATACTCTGGAACAGGCGGTAGAGATCCGTTATTTTTAGCTGATAATTATATACCTTTTTTAGAAGAAAATATTGTACCGATGTTAATCGGTTTAGAAGTAAAAGAATTTAGAACTTTAGCAGAGAAATTTGATCGAATGATACTTAATGGTAAGAGATTACATACAGCAATCAGATATGGATTAACTCAAGCCTTTCTTTCTGCAGTCTCTAAAGTAAATAAGGTGACTATGGCAGAAGTAATAAGAAAAGAGTATAATATAGATGAGAAGGTATATGAAAAAGTGCCTGTATTTACTCAAAGTGGAGACGATCGTTATGACAATGTTGATAAGATGATTATCAAAGAAGCTGATGTATTACCACACGCTCTTATCAATAATGTTGAAAAGAAATTGGGTAGAAATGGCGAACTTTTAAGAGAATATGTTAATTGGCTAAAAAACAGAATAATCAAGCATCGAAGCAGAGAAGATTACTCACCGGTTTTACATATCGATGTTTACGGAACTATCGGATTGGCTTTTAACAATGATATTGATAAGATCGTTAATTACTTGTTAGTTTTAGAACAAACTGCCGCTCCTTTTAAATTGAGAATAGAAGGACCTGTTGATGCAGGCAATAAAGAAGAAACTATCTATTATTTGGCTGAAATTACTAAAAAATTAGATGGCTTAAAATCTTCAGTTGAGATTGTCGCCGATGAGTGGTGTAATACTTTAGAAGACGTTATCGATTTTGCTGATAGAAAAGCAGGACATATGTTACAGATTAAAACTCCAGATTTAGGTGGAGTAAACAATATTTGTGAAGCTATTATTTACTGTAATAAAGTGGGTATAGGCAGTTATTGTGGCGGTACATGTAATGAAACTAATATATCTGCAGAAGTAACTACGAATATCGCAATTGCGTGCATGGCTAATCAATGCTTGGCTAAACCAGGCATGGGTGTTGACGCGGGATTTATGATTGTTAAAAACGAAATGAATAGAGTGATTGCAATAACAAAAAAGAGGTAATAATTTATGAAGGGGATTGCTGGTAGCAAGGAATCAAACGATTGTTTGATAACAATTGAATCTAGCACAGAAAGAAAGATTGAGATTAAGAGCATTGTCGGAGTATTCTTCTATGATCAAATATTAGAAGTTATCGAAAATACTTTGAAGGAACAAGGATTGGATAACGTTCATGTATTGGTAGAAGATAAAGGTGCTTTAGATTATACAATCAAATCTCGACTTTTAACAGCTATTGAAAGGATGAAAGAAGATGTTTAGATCTTTGCTTTTCATTCCGGGAAATAATCCATCAATGTTACAAAACGCTGATGTTTTTTTGGCTGATGCTATTATCATTGATTTAGAAGATGCGATAAGTATCAAGGAAAAAAACAACGCCAGAAATTTAGTTCATAATTATTTAACTACCTCTTCCGTTTTGCCAAAGCAAATAGTCTTGAGAGTCAATTCGATTGATTCAAAATGGTTTAAAAAGGATATTGATTTATTAAAAACAGGTAAGATTAACTATCTATTAATACCAAAGGTTGACTATAAGACTATGGTTGAAGTGAATAGCTTACTTGATGAATATTTAATTGAAAACAAATTAGAAGAAATTAAGATAATCGCTTTGGTTGAAACAGCTAAAGGAATTGTTGAAATTGACAAATTTGCCGAAAACAAAAGGCTTTGTGCAATTTTACTTGGAGCTGAGGATTTAACAAGTGATTTGGAAATTAAAAGAACTGAATCTAATGATGAGATTTTTTACGCGAGATCTAAAGTCATATTTTCATGTGCAGCTAACAGATTAATACCTATTGATACTCCTTTTACAAATATTAATGATATAAAAGGGCTTGAGAAAGATTCATTAGGTTCAAACACTTTAGGAATGAAGGCTAGAGCTTGTATTCATCCTAATCAGTTAGAGGTTGTAAATAGAATTTACTCACCTAGTGTAGAAGATATCAAGTGGGCGCAAGAAGTTTATAAAGCTCATCAAGAAAATCCGGATTTAGGTGCATTCCAACTTAAGGGAAAAATGATTGATAAACCAATTATCGAAAGAGCGAAAAAGATAATTGATAAAGCAAGAATATTCGATTTAATGTAGGTGATTATTGATGTTAAACGGTGTAGGAAGAGAAATTCCTAACAATTTTAAAGCCTTTGTAAAAAGTGATGACTTTTTAACAAAGACGAGAACATTAATAGATAAAAAGCAAAAACAGCCAAAAACTGTTTTTTTCGATAGTTTAAGCAAAATATTCGATGAACTAAATATTTCGTCACAAATGACGCTTTCATTTCATCATCATCTAAGAAATGGTGATAAAGTAATTGAACTAGTCTCGGAAGAAGTTTTAAAAAGAGATTTGAGAGATATGCATTTTGCACCAAGTTCAATATTTCCAAATTATAGAAAATTAGCTGAACTAGTCAAAAATGGAAATGTTAAAGATATTCATACCAATTACTTGAACGGTGAAGTTGCTAATCTAATCAGCAAGGGTTATTTAAAAGGCAAGTTGATGATGAATACTCATGGCGGTAGAGCTAGAGCAATTGAAAGCGGCGATTTAATGATCGATGTAGCTTTCATAGCTTGCCCAACTGTAGATAAAAACGGTAATGGCCATGGGGCAATTGGCAAAAGTGCTTGTGGTACGCTAGGATATGCTATCAGTGATTTAGAATATGCCAAAAAAGTGGTATTAGTTACAGACAATGTTGTTGAAAAACTTGAAAATTATCAAATTGATGGAGAATTTGTAGACTATGTTCTAGTAATTGATTCTATAGGTGATAGCTCTGGGATAGTATCTGGAACTACAGAGATTACTAAAGATCCAATCGGTCTAAAAATTGCTAAGGATTGTGCAAACTTATTGGATTATTTAGGTATGATAAAAAATGATTTTTCAATGCAAACCGGAGCTGGTAAAACTTCACTGGCAGTTGTCAAATTTGTTGAAGATATAATGAAGAAAAACAATATTATAGGCTCATTTGCTTCAGGCGGAATAACTAAAGCTTATGTAGATATGCTTGAAGCGGGTTTATTTAAGGAATTGTATGATGTTCAGTGTTTTGATTTAGATGCAGTGAATTCTTATGCTATGAATAAGAATCATAAAGCGATGTCAGCTAGTGAGTATGGAAATCCTTTTGAGAATAATCCGATTTGTAACAAGTTAGATTTTGTTATCCTAGGAGCAACCGAAATAGACTTAGATTTTAATGTTAATGTCACTACTGATTCGATGGGAAACTTAATCGGTGGATCAGGCGGACACGCAGACATTGCTTATGGAGCTGACGTAACAATAATCATTTCTCCTTTAATCAAATCTAGAATCCCAATAATTAAGGAAAAAGTAACGACTGTAACTACTCCAGGAACTGATGTGGATATATTGATTACCGAAAGAGGAATAGCTATTAATCCTTTAAGAAAAGATTTATTGGAAAAACTAAAGAACAGTCCATTCCCAATTCATAATATTAAAGATTTGCTAGATTTAACACATAAGATTACTGGAGTTCCTAAATATTCTGAACCTAGTGATCAAATTATCGGTTATGTAGAGTATCGTGATGGCACTATTATAGACTGTCTAAGAAAAGTAAATTATGAATCAAAGTGATAAAATATTATTAGGTAGAGAAGAAAGAGCTCTATTGATTAAAGAATACTTAAAAGATTATAAAACTGTTGCGACTTTAAAGGCTAATATGCCCGGAAGTGATAAGAACAGTTATCTTTCGTATTTAGTCGTCAATGCTTTTTCTTTTTTAATTTCTCAATTAGGTTGTGACAAATATTTAT
>Ga0265295_1007578_pt1 | contig 12424 bp, 12 predicted proteins | sample Munlansysbiofilm_FD_192503 | JGI IMG/M metagenome (GOLD analysis project Ga0265295, IMG submission 192503) | Leachate microbial communities from a municipal landfill in Southern Ontario, Canada - Methane capture system biofilm | ecosystem: Engineered > Solid waste > Landfill > Unclassified ... | reverse complement strand
CAAAAGCTTCATTTACTAAACTTCCGCCACCAGAACTTCTAGTACTTGCATAAGCCACTTTAGAATTAAGCATCTTAATAAAAGGTAGTATCTCTGATGTAAAAGTTTCCTGATTCATATTTTTAGATCTTTCTGTATAATCTAAAATATAATCATAGAATTTTCTTATTTGAGTATTTTTTACCTTATTACCTATTTTCTTAGCCCAATCCTCTGCAACGCTATTAAAAAGCTCACTATTTTTAGTGTAATCTAACTCTATTGCCATCTCATCTCCTCTTTTTTATTTAAACTCATTATAAATCTCTCCTTTTATAAATAAATTCACTCAAAAACATCTTTGTTTCTGATGGACTTTTTTCTATACTCTCCGAAAGTACTGTCAAACTATTTTCAGGTAGATTGGTATTATTTCTAGATACTGAATATCTAAATTTAGATCTCCAAATAGTATTTTCGATATCATGTTTATTTTTGCTCATATCACAAAATTGTAGAAGTCTATACAAAAATGCAGTATTGATATCTTTTGATAAATCTATAAATACATCATCTAGTTTTATAAAAACTTCTTTATAGTTACCCCACTTTACACTCTCTTTAAACATACTTATTGAATCTTTACCATCTAGTTCTTTTGAGCTCTCTAGCAAAGATTCGGTATATTCTGCTAAATAGCTAATTGGTGTGGACTCTTTAGCTACAGAGATTCCAAAAGATATAGTTAAGTCTTTACTTTTTATAAACTTTTTAAACTCACTTTCTATCTCTCTAGCTAACTGCAATATGCTATCCCATGCACCAACTAAAAACAGATCATCTCCACCAGCAAAAACAGTATAGGTATTTGGATATTTTTCACTCATCAGATTTGGAATATAGATAGAGAAAAATGCATCTAATGTTTTTGAAAAAAGTTCAAAATTACTAAAATGTTCAGTAACATCACTATCTTTTATAAAAATACCCATATTATCCACATCAGCTTTTAAGATTCCTAGAGCTTTAATGCCACCCTCTAAATCTTTACAACTACTTTTTGCTAAATCTTCAAATGTAACTGGCTTATTATCTGCACTTTTTAATATATATGATTTTATACGCTCACTCAGCTCTATATCTATACTAAAATCTCCTAGATTTATTAGTAAATCTTCACTAGAGTTTATGCTTTTCTTATTGCCTACTAATATTTGTCCCAATTTTACAAACATGTCACAAATCTCGCAGTTTTCTTTATCTATCTTTCTGATATTACAAATTCTGCAAAGAGTTTGATTGTCAATATTTGTATCATAATCCAATATTGGATTTTTAAGATTTGATATGTCAAACTTTTCAAACTTTTTAGCTTCAATACTCTTAGCAATTTTTTCTCTTAATTTTTTATATTCACCTTTGTTAAAATCAGATTTTTTACAATCTACATAAGATATATTTACACTACTTAGGGCATAAAAGTTTTTTATAAAAAAGCTATCTATAGTTTTTTGAATCTCTTCTATGATTTTTATATCTTTATTACTAGAGATAATCTCAAACTTTCCAGCATTTGTAGTCAATATATTTTTTTCACTAATTCCAAGCTTAGAACAAATATATCTAGCTAATGTAATAGTAAACAGCTCAACATAAGCCGATTTGGCTCTTAGAACTTTTGCCGCATTTTTAGTGCTAAGACCCTCAAATATAAATTTTTGAATACCATAAAAATCACCACTAATTATCCACATTTCATCACTAAGAAGTTCTTCAATATTTGTCTTTTGCTTAGGTGATAAATATTCATAACCATTATTAAAGTATTTATTGTACACTCTCATATCCCTCCTTTTTTATAAATCTTTCTTATTTATCTTTATCTTCCCCAGCCCAAAAACACTCTGTTTTCCAACAGCTAAAAGCTCTGCTAACTTTAAAACCTCAAAACTCTCTTTATTTAGATTTCTTATAGTCATATTTCCCATTATTCCTCCTAAGTTCATAAGAGTCTTTTGTCTATTACTAGACCTTGTAAGCTCTTGATATTTTAAGTTTTTTTCTACAATTTCACCTTTGATTTGGTATGGAAACTTTTTAAATCCTCTTCCTAAAAGTCTCATTTGTCTTTGATATGTAGAGTTTACAATATCAGATAACTCAATATCATCAGTTCTTAAAAAACGGTTTTCTTTTTTTATTCTAAGTGGTGTAATCAACTCCAAATAGACATCACTATAAATTTCATCAATTTTAAAAACCTTTACATACTCTTTTGGAAGTTTTATTTCTGATCCATTTGTTGCCAATATATCATTGATATATATATCAAAATCATCAAATTTAACTCCATCTTTTCCTAAACCATAATCTTTTAGCATCTTTATAAATGAACTAATTATATACGGTAACTTGCTTGTTGCATCATCAAATAAATAGTAGTCAAACTCATATTGTTCCATAGCTAATCTAAAATCAAAACGATATTTATGAAAACTATTTTTTTCTTCATAAAACTCATAATATAAACATGACTCTTTGGCAAAGCAACCATCGCACACATATTGCGGATTTATACATGTAATTTTCTTTAGAGCATATCCAAATGCTCCTCTAAGTGCTGATCCAATAAAAAAGGGTGGTTTGTGTTGAGTATTTATCCTAATGGTTATTTTTGTATATTTCATAATCTCCTCTTTTTATATTATCTTTATTATTGCATAACTTATATTATTCTTATATAAATATTAAATTTTTTCTTATATCCAATACTTAATTGTTACAAATAATCACTTAATGCCTCTTTTAAATCTTGTTTATATCTATCTTTTAATATTTGTGGTGATACTATTTTAATCAACGGCATCCATTTTTTAATAAGTGGCAATATCTCCATATCTGATGTTACTTTGTATGATATTATTAAGTCATCTTTAGATGTTTTATCTAAAGATACTATTTTTTGACTTGGCAAAAACTTTTTTTGTTTAAAATGTTTTTTGATTGAACTATCTATTTGTAGTACAACTTCATAAGGCTCTTTCTTGTATTGACTAAAAAGAGTTTGAATATTTTTTATATACTCACTAGCTTCTACTTCTGTGTGATATGTTTTAGAATCAAGTTTTATATTTTCTATAAAACTTAGTCTTAAAAGTTTAAAACCATTATTTCTATAATCATCAGTTAAAGTTGCAACATAGTAGTTACCTTCCATATAAAGTATTTTTATAATTTTTGCATTTGGTATTTGTTCTTTTTGATTTGAATTATACATAATAGTTGAATATTGTTTATACTTTATTGCTTGTTTTACTTTTCTAAGAACTTCTTCATTTTGATAAGGTTTTTCTGAATAAATAGGTTTTATTAAATAATACTTAGAAAAATCTTTTTGCAATTGTTTGAAATATTTTGCAGTTTTTGAATCTAGTTTTTCTATAAATTTTCCATCTATCATCAAAGCTAAATCTATAAATTTCTCAAGTTCATCTTTGTTAAAATCTAGCATAGATCTTGATAAAAAATTTGTATCTATAAAATGATAGTTTTTCCCAATTTTTTTGATATTATCATCAAATACCTCTTTAAGATCTTCTATATATCTTTGTATTGTTCTTTCATGCACTTCAAATCTCATAGCAAGTCTTTGAATATTTACCTCACCTTTTTGTATGAGTTCTTTCAATATCACTAAAATATACAAACTCTTTTTCATATATAACCTTTATTTATCTTCATAATTTTATTATAGTTATTATATACTAACAATCCTGACAATATTTGTCATTTTAATATTTTCTAAGTATACAAATTTTGTTTATACTTTTTTCTTGAATATATTTTTTTACTTAGTTTTACTCTAGTTACTGGATTAAATCCCCAAAAAACTCTTGCTTTTATAGTTTGTTTTACTTTCATGATTTTTTCCTAATTAATATATTTGTTTATATAATCTTTCATTGTAATCTCATCTTTTGCTATAGCAAAATGACCAGCACTATGCACAAACTCCATAGAACTATCTTGTTTTAGTAGTTTAGAGTTTGTCTCAAAACTATCTGGAGATTTAGAAACTAATTGTATTTTCCAATTGTTATCGTATATATCATTCCATACAACTGCTTTGATTTGAGGCATAGTTTGATAGTTGATATATTTTCCCCAGCTTATAGTAAACTCATCTAACTCAATAACAGACTTATTGTCGCAAAAAAAATAAGATCTATTTATGATCTCTTTTGCCTTTATTTGTTCTTCATCTAAGTTTTTATATGATATAAATACCGTCTTTGCAAACTCAACTGCTTTTGTAAACTGTACATCTTGCTCATATCCATAGATATCTTCACTATTATTAAAACATTTAATCAAACTTGAATACTCAAACTCTTTTGCTTTTTCTATACCAACATCATTCTTATCTATAAGATCTATTAGCTTAGATATCTTTGAATATTGTTTATTTAAACCAATATAGTCCCATATTAAACCTGCAGAACTTTTACCCCCTTTGTATTGATGATGATCGAAGTATTTTTGATTATCATATTTTCTACCTATATCTATAACGAAGTCATATTTACTAAAATCAGTAGTATTGTGATCAACTCTTTGTACTATATACTCATCTTCTGTAAAAAGCTCCAAAAGAGCCACTGCTGATACTTCATCTGCATGAAAAATCTTATTATGAGTAGCAATTAGTTTTTTCATAACTCTCCTTTTTGTTTTATATATTTTTGTAAAATTAAATCACTTTTAGTAAGTAACCCACCTTTTTTATTCAATATTTTTTTAGATATTATTGGTAGTTCTTCATTTGTAATCTCTTCATTTATATAGTTATCTTTTAATCTATTCTCAGTTTTTACTTTTTTAAACACATAGATGTTGTAAATTAAAATAACTATAATAATTATCCATTTTAAAGCAACAATCATCAATAAAATCTCCTTATCATAAGAAAAAATTTTATACAAATCTTGACATATAAATATAATAACTACAACAGAAGCCAATAAACTCAATATTTGACTTTTAAATAATTTCCATATTATAATATAAGTAGCACTTCTAAATAAAAACCCAAACATCTTTTATCCTAAAACAAACTCAAACCTAAAAGTCCAAGCGATACTGCCAAAGCTCTATTTTTATATTTATTGTCGATATCTTTACATTTATCACTTACCATAACCTCATAATCAACATCATCAATAAGTTCTAGATCTATACCTTTGTCTTGCAAGTTTTTATTAACCTCTTCAATAGCTCTTTTTCTTATAAATTCTTCATATGTATCATTAACATTATCTATGCCACTATTTATAAAACCTATTGATTCATCTATGATATTTTTTGAACTCATACTACCTCCTAAGATCACTATTTTTTGCTAAAAAGCTCAACAATAATACCAATTATGGCTAAAAATACTCCAAAAATAACAGTAATAACTATAGGTGCTATATAAAAACCTATTGCTATTGCTATGCCTATAAATATCCACTCCATATTACACTCCTTTTGTATTTGGTGTAATTATATAAATATTTATAGACAATATTTGTCGTTTTAAAACTTTAATTGATTTTAGAGATAATTGTAGTTTTAGATAGTGTTTAGTAGCTTTTTATCATATATTTCTTCTATCACATTCATTAGTGCAGAAGCTACCAAAATAGCCTCTTCTTTTGATATATTTACACTATCATTATAATGAGAAGAGATATTGCCATAAACTCTTACTATAGTTAAATAACTTTGAGCTGTATCACTTATAATACCAGATTTATTTAGTTCATAAACAGCTTGTGACAATGAACACCTATATGGAAGTTTTCCAATATGATTTTCATATACTTGGAAAATGATTTTTTCAGATACTTTTCTAAACTTTGTACCTATGATATCTAAATTATTTTCTAACAACTCATTAAAGTTTAAATAATTTATAGGAGGATTTAAAATAGCATCAAATTCATGAATTTTATTTTTGACCTTTGCAGTTAGGGTCTCTTTGTGAGCTTGAGATATATTTGATGCTTCTATTTCATATATTTTTTTGAGTCTATCTTCTTCTTTTTCTTCTAGCTCTTTTAATCTATGTGTTCTTTTTCTTGAAAGCCATAATATAAAATACATAAATATTGCAAAACAAATTGTTATTCTACTTCTATACCAATATATATTAGTTACTCTATCTAGTGCAGTATGAATAGAACCTGTTGCAATTATATCATCTTTTTTTATAATAAAACCTTCTTTTACTAATATATTAGAATATTCTTTGAGATATATGTTTTTACTTATACCATATTCATCTTCAATAGAAATATACTTTCTATCAATTTTTGTTTGATTATTATTATTATGATAAATAGAAATCAAATCTTTATCAATCTCTTTTGCCTTTATTAAAACTTTTCCATTAATAGGTGCTTTAATTTCATTAAATATATCATTTTTGATATCCATCACTGAAAATGTCATACTTTTTACTACTGAACTCAAAACCTGATTATTTACTGAATATATTTCTATTGCTTTATTTTCTTTTTTTAATAGCTTTTCAATATCAACTTCAAATCTTGCACCTGAACTTGTATCCCAATTTCTATTTGATTTTAGATCCGAAATTGAACCATCTAACAATCTTATTTGTATACCTAAAATATAATGAGCTTTAAAATTCCACTCTTTAATACTATTTAGAATATATTTTTGCATTTCTTCTTGAGACTTATTGCTTTGTTCATCTATTATTGTCAATAAAACTTTTTCTAATTGTTGTATTTCTCTAACAGTCGTTCTTTCTATATGTGAATAAAATCCATAATTATTTATCCAAGTTAAAACTCCAACTATTAGTATAAAAATACTCCAAAAAAAGTATTTATTTGTTAATGTAAAATATCTATTTTTAAATTTATTTATATTTTCATCTATTTTCATTATCCATCTCTTAAATATTTTCTAATATCATTTTTTATCTTCTCATCCAATGATATGGGCTCGATAACTTTTAAATATGGCAACCATTGTTTTATCAAAGGCTCGACCTCCATCTCATCAGTAACCATAAAAGATATTTGATAGTTTCCATCATCATTAAACCCAATATTTTCTTGAGATGGCATAAATTTCTTATTTTCAAAAAATCTTACTTTATTTTTATCTACCTGTATAATAACTTTTATAAGATTTTCTCTAAAATTACTACTATATTTTGCAAATGGAGTTTGAATATTATTTATAAAATCTAGCAAATCTACATCTATTGCAAAAGTACTATTGCTTATTAAAACATTTGAAATATTACTAACTCTAAAAATACTATACTTATATATCTCTTCTGTTTTCGCAGTTAAGTAATAGTTATCATTCATAAACAATATTTTATATGGCATAATATTTTCATATAAAACTTGATTATTATACTGTTTATAAGAAAATGAGATTTTATTTTTAGATTCTATTGCAGTATTTATGCCCTGAAGGCTATCAGTAAAAACCTCTGTAAGATCTCTTGTAGATAACTCTAAATTAAAAAATTCTTCAAACTTTGAATACTTGGGTGTAAAAACAAGTATATTATGTTTACTCCTAGTTAAGGCAGTATATACCATTTCATCACTATCTTCTGGTTCAACTATTAAAAATATTGTTTCACATTCATAGCCTTTAAAGCTATGGGTGGTAGCTATTTTCATAGTACCGTTATTTTGATTAAATGCAATTTTTTTCTGCTTTCGTATTTTTTCAACTTCTTTTGGATAAACCTCATGCATCTCTTTTGTTTCAAAGGTTGTAATAGCTCGTATACCATTTTTAACTCTAAAAATATATTCTATTTCTCTTAAGGTTGTTATGCTTGATGAAAGAATCACAATATCATTTGGTACAAGATTAAACTCTTTAATTCTTGCCATAATAGTATTTACAATAACTTCATACTTATTACTATCATTTGTATCGTAAATAACATTTTCAAATATATCTAGATCTAAGCTTCTATATGAGGTTTGATTTATATCTAGTTCATATTTGCCTCTAAAAAAAGCAGATTGAAACTTTGAAGTTAAATCTTTAATTCTACCACCACTATTAAGGTACCTTACTGATTTACTAAGATTTTTCCAATGACCATAGCCCTTTAGCTGGATTGGAATAGTTGATTTATTATCTCTTCTATATATATCTTGTTTCTCATCCCCAAATAGTACTATTTCAGCATCATGTGAAGCAAAGTACTTTTCTACAATCTGTATCCACTCAATTTTATAGTCTTGTATTTCATCTATTAAGATTGTTTTATATCTATATAGTTTATCAACTTTTTTATCAAAAATCTTAGTATCATCATAGTCATCAAGTGTAATTTCATCAAAATCAAGTTCGCTAAACAAGCCAGACATGTATTGATGATAATTTATAATATGAAACACATTTCGTGGAAATGTTTCCCTTACTTCACTAATTCTATCTCTTATTAATCCTATTAATGTTATATTAAATGTCAATATTAATACAGGCTCACCATGCCTTTTAAATGCATTTACAGCTCTTTTTGCTAGAACCATAGTTTTTCCAGAGCCAGCAACTCCTTTAATTTTAGAGCGATGATTAGGCAAACTATCTATACACTTTAATTGTTCAGGAGTATATTTTATCTCCTTGCCTTGTTCTAGAATATGAATAGGTGGATTTAAAACTCTTTTAAATTCATTGTATATTTCATCTTTAAAAAGATCTGGTACTTGTTTTGGGAAAGATATTTTACTTAATTGATCATTTGCAATTGACACATATAAAATATCTCTTTTGAATTTTTTAAGAGTATTTTGTAATTTATTTAATATTTTATAGTTTTTAGTTTGCTTAATATTGGTCTCTAAAGATAAAATTGCGGAATTATAAAAATTATTTAGCTCTTTTGTTGATACATTATGAAAATAAACAAAAGGCTTAATTCTTCCATAAAAAACTTTATTCCTTATTCTTGCCTCTAACATACCGTTTATATGTAGGTCAAACAAATTATCCTTGTAGCCATAGACTTGTTGAAATGGAGATTTTATTGATACTTTATTAGCTGATAAATGCCATTTGTTTCTATTATCTATATAATACTTGCTTATATCCCAATCTTTAACCTCTATTACAATAGCTCCAATATCTTTTTTCAATAGTATAAAATCAGGTCTATCACCATTTAAAAAAGGCTGATAATATATTTCAACACTATCATCAAAGTTATTTACTAGGTAGTTTATTAAAAAAAGTTCTCCATTTGTAGGAGGAACTTTTAGTCTTTTTATATTTTCAATACTTGGATAAATTATAGCCATAACTCTATCTTTATTTTTAGTTATTTTATTATACCTAAAATATTATAAATATAACTAATTGATTTTAGAAGTTATTGATATATAGCTTTTTACAATATAACTTTACATATTATAGTTTAAATATATATTTTATAGTTTAAATATATATTATTATAATTACTTAAAAAATCATTTTTAATTTTTGATCTATTTCTTGATGAATTTTTTCTATATCTATATCATTATCATTTTTTAAAGCAGGTAAAAATATTTTTATATCTTTAGATGCTCTTGTAACAGCAACATACAACAATCTATATCTCTCTTCATCTGATAGCATATTGTTAGTCACTAAATCATAAGCATTTATATAGCACTCATCATAAGTACTTCCTTGTAGTTTATGTATAGTTGATGAAAATACATATTGTATATTGGCATATGACTCTTTTAGTTGAAAATAAAGTTTCCACATATCAGCTTTTTGTCTATAGTCTTTTAAGGATTTTGCTTTTTTAGCTAAATATTTTAATTTATCATTAAAAGTATTTTCTGATATTGGATCTACTACTCTAAATATCTGTTGTTCGTCATGATTTACATTTTTACACTCCCAATAATATATTTCTAGCTCTTCTTGATATTTTTGTATAGTATACTCTAGTTCTATTTCTTGTCCATTATAGTAAATATTAATATCATTAACAGTATAAGGATTTACAAATCTTATTCTATCCCCTTGTCTTAAAAACTCATTTGAAGCTATACCTTTTTGTCTCCACTGTTCATCTCTTACTTGTTTATTAAAACCATTTACATCTATATTTTTATAACTAGTTATTATTTTATTTTTTTTCAACCAATTTGCTTCCGAATAAAAATCTCTTAAAAAAGCTTGTTCATTATGAAACATTTTTAACTCTTTATAATGATTATTTTTAAAAAATTCATCTAGTGGCATAAATTGTTTTGATTCTATACAATCTTTTAATTTATTTGCAATATCTATTATATAGCTATCTTTAGCTTGTCTTATTATTTGAGTTAATTTATAGTTATTTTTAAGAGTAAATACCTCTGATATTACATCATTGATTGGTAAGAGTTGATTTGAATCACCTACAAATACTACATATCCTACTAAACCACTTTGAATAGCATCACAAATCAACTCAAATAATTCTTGTGAAACCATAGAGCTTTCATCTACTATTAGAACATCAACTTTAGTTTTTTTTGCTTTTTGATCAACCTTAAATGTTATTGCACCAGTTGAATAATCTTTAAATTCTTTTATGCATAGAAACGAATGAATAGTTTTTGTAGTAGCTTGAATAGAGTTTTTTGATAAATATTGAGATATCACACCAACAGCTTTATTTGTAGGAGCAGTGATTGCAACTGATAAGTTGTTTTCTAAAATACTTCTTACAAGCTCAATAGTTAAAAATGTTTTCCCTGTTCCTGCACTTCCAACTATTGATGATATTTGCATTTTTATATCTGTATGCTTAAGACAATTAGATGTAGTAAAAATAATATTTGACAAGACTTTATCAAATACCTTATATTGATCAGCTGTTAAGTTTGAGTTAGTTTGTTGTCTTATTTGTCTCATTATCTATCCTTCATCTGTTAATTTGAAGGAAGTTTAACAAATATTACTGACAATTGTTGTCGTTTTATGATATATTAAATTTTCAATGTCATAAAAAATTCCTTTTTAGCTTGTTATAAGATTAAAATCAACTAATACTCAAAGTACTCCTTAAATTCTTTTAAAAACAATTCAAGCTTTTTAATATCTTGCAAAACCATATTCTTTCTTTTACCATCTTGATGTACTATACTATTACGAATAACTGAGAGACTATCAGGATATTTTGTATAAAAGTGCTTACCAAACTTATCATGACCTATTTTTGTTTTTGCTTCTTCTCTTAACTTATAATCATTTATATCATAAGATTTTAACTCACAAGATTTTGTTATAATTGCTTCATATAAAGCTATATAAGCAAGAGCATAACTTTTGTTTTCAAATAACCAAAGTGCAAGTTCATATTGAAAATCGCTTTGTTTATCTTTATCTAGTCTTAATGTCATATCTAATATATCATTTGATAGCATCTTTATGATTTTATTATCAGATTCTGATAACTTTTTAATTTTTCTACTAGCTCCTCTCATAAACTCCCATAAAGATGACATATTTGCTAACTTTAGATTATTATCAAACTGCCTAAAAATATTTGTTGTATCACTATCTTTACTATATTTTGTAAGTAATGCAATAAGTAAACTAGCATCAGAATTGTGTTTAAATAAGCTAACTGCTTTTGACCACTCAAGAAGTTCAAAAAAGATTTTAAAATCTATTATCTCAGACTTTTCATCGCCTAGCATACCATAATATATACCTTTTATATTTATATTTTTACCTCTTAATATTTCTAAAAACTCAAGTAAAAAAACATTAAGTATAGGCATATATCTAAAGCCATGTGTTATGTCTAGATAAACTTCATCCCCATCTTCTATAAAACTATTTAACCCTAATAGCTTTTCAAAGTTATTCCAAACTTCACTACTATTGTGTTCACTATACTCCATTAGCAAAACCTTAGATCCATCATTTTTCAAATAAAAATCTAACTGATTTTCTATTGTTTCTAATATATTTCTTTCTATTTTAAAACTATTTTTTTGATTTGTTATAGTATCAAGAACCTCTTCATTGTCTCCATCAAAGGTATAATAAAGATTATCCCACATTGATTTTGTAGTACCTATAAAAATACTTTTATTAATCTTTAAATGATCTATAAGTACCTTTGCTACAAAATTACCACTATATTCCACATTATCAATACTATAAAGAGTTGATTTATAGTCATCTTCACTATCTTTTACTATACTTCCTGTTCCAAGTGAACTAATCAAAATTTTTGCCATCTTTTTCCTTTAATATTTTATTTTTTAGAAATAAATATATTATTTACGACAAATTATGTCATTTTTTTACTTTATAATTTCATCGTTTCAATACAAAACAAAAAATAATAACAAATTATATCATATAGTATTTAAATAGGAGTTTATATGAAAACAAA
>Ga0265295_1007577_pt1 | contig 12425 bp, 8 predicted proteins | sample Munlansysbiofilm_FD_192503 | JGI IMG/M metagenome (GOLD analysis project Ga0265295, IMG submission 192503) | Leachate microbial communities from a municipal landfill in Southern Ontario, Canada - Methane capture system biofilm | ecosystem: Engineered > Solid waste > Landfill > Unclassified ... | reverse complement strand
TTGGATATATTTCATTTAAATCAATATTTTCGTTGTTAGCTTCATAACCAAGTTTACTCAATGAATCAGTATTGAAAACCTCATTTTTTTCAACAAGTTCCATCGTACCAAATTTTCTTACATCATGGTATGAAAGATATTGATTGTTGTCAAGTTTGAAGATAACATGCTCATGCTTGGTAATTTGGTCTAAGTTTTCTCTCAGATAGTATTTGCCTTCCATTCTTAAATGGCTAATCATTGATATATCGGTTAATTCGAAGATAAGATACTTTCCATAGCGTTTGATATCCAAAAATTCTTGGTTAATCATTTTTTCTTTAAAGCATACTAAGTCAGTTTTAATGATGTTAGGATAAGGAGTAATGATATCAACTATTTTTTTACCGATCAAATGTAGTTTTAGTGTTTCTTTTACGGTTTCTACTTCAGGTAGTTCAGGCATTTATTTCACCTCGTAAAGATTCTTTCCGCTAGCATAATTAGCAACTAGTTTTGTTTTAAAATTAATTGCAGTTTCCATAGTTTTCTTTGTTATATCAATTACCTGATCCAGTTCTTCAGGAAATACATCCAAGACTACTTCATCATGGATTTGCAAAATGATTTGTGATTTAATGTTATTTTTATCAAAGTTTTCTTTGATTTTAACCATAGCTACTTTAAGAATGTCAGCAGCTGTACCTTGAATTGGTGCATTCATTGCAATTCTCTTGCCAAACTGTCTTGTCATATAGTTCTTAGAACTTAATTCTGGTATATAGGTTTTGCGATTAAAAAGTGTAGTTACATATCCGTTTTTCTCGGCAAAATCAATTTGCTTATCCATATACGTTTTTATCTCAGGATAAGTAACAAAGTAGTTGTTTATAAACTTCTCTGCTGCTTTTAAAGAGATGTTCAAATCTTCAGATAATCCCCAGGATGTCTTTCCGTAGATAATGCTGAAATTTATGGCTTTAGCGATTGATCTTTCATAATCGGAGATTTTTTCTTTACCGAAGATTTTTTTAGCTGTTTCATAATGAATGTCCAAATTGTTTTCAAAAGCTGCCTGTAAATTTTTAATATTGGCTAGTTCACATACCACTCTTAACTCTATTTGTGAGTAATCAAATGATAAAAGATAATTATTTCCACTTGATACAAAAACCTTCCTTAGTTCTTTTCCTTCTTCGGTTTTGATAGGGATATTTTGAAGATTAGGTTCTTTAGATGATAAACGACCGGTTTTTGTTAAGGCTTGTTGGTAAATCGTATGGATTTTCGAGTCTCCTTTAAGCTTTAAGGCTTCCTTAAGACCAATGTAATAAGTTGAGTAAAGTTTACTATAAGTTCTATAAGAGATTATTTCATCAATAATCGGATGGAAGTTCTTTAACTTGGTAAGCACAGAAATATCGGTTGAATAACCGCTCTTTGTTTTCTTGTTTGTCGGTAAATTAAGATCGTCAAACAAAACTTCACCTAGTTGCTTAGGACTGTTAATGTTAAAATCTTTTCCCGCTAAGTCATGGATATAAGTTTCTAGAGAATGGATTTTTTTACTTAAATCTTCCCCAAACTCATTGAGAATGTCTTGATCGATTAAAATCCCTTTATACTCCATATCTGAAAGAAGAACAGCCAAAGGTATTTCTATATCATTCAAAAGCTGAATGGTATTAGCTTCTTTGTTTTTATCAATAGCAATTTTATATAAATCACTTATGGCTTTGACTTTAGTGATTACATGCTTGATCAATCTTTCATTCTCAGGCATTGCAAACTTAGAACCCTTACCATAGATAAACTCGTCGGAAATGACTTCATTATAGTCTAAACTTTGAACTACTAAAGAAAAATCATCTTGTTTAATTGCCGGATTGAGTAAATAAGCTGCTAACAGCAAATCAAACTCAACACCATTGAACTCAATGTTGTCCCATTTTAAAGCAACCCTTACTTTTTTTAGATCATAAGTATATTTTTCTATTTTTTTATTTTCAAGAAATTCCGCGAATTTACGGGAATTTATAGCGACGCTATATGGTATGTAATAGTTATTGTCATCCATAATCAACCCAAAGCCAATTTTTGGATCTACATGATAATTTTCACCGAAAACTTCAAGGTGAATAAAGGCATTTTCATATTTTAAATCATCTAATTGCTTCGAGGAATCTAAAATTTGGTATTCGTTTTTAATTACCAAGTCATCTTTCTTTAGATTCTTTAAAAAAGTGTTGAAATTCATCTTCTGGTAAAACTTCGTTAGTCTTTCAGTATCATAACCCTTATACTCTGATTTGTTGATATCAATCTCGTTATCAAAATCTAGTTGAATAGTTGCTAATCTTTTTGAAAAGAAAGCAACTTCTTTATTATCAACTAATTTATCTTTTAGCTTACCTTTAATTTCTTCAACATTGTCGTATAAGTTCTCAAGAGTTTTATATTCTGATAGTAATTTAACAGCTGTTTTGTCCCCTATGCCTGGAACACCCGGGATATTATCAGATGTGTCTCCGACAAGAGCTTTGTAATCAGTTACTTGATTGGTTTCAAAACCAAGTTTTTCTTTAACGTATTCTGGTGTATATATCTCGATATCCTTCAAGCCTTTTCTGGAAATTAACTGGCTGACGTTCTTATCTAAAAGTTGCACCAAGTCATGATCATTTGAGTAAATCATTATTTCATCGAACTGATCTTTATAATGAGTCGCTGCATAACCGATTATATCGTCAGCTTCCATAAATTTTTGTTCGTAATAATATACTCCTAAAGCATCAAGATATTCTTTCATATATGGAAACTGTTCTTTAAGTTCTTCAGGTGTATCGCTTCTTGTGCCTTTGTAGTTTTCGAACACTTCATGCCTGTGAGTCTTACCATCAGTGTCTAAAGCAACAAGAATATGGGTATATCCATCTTCTATTAATTTAGTCATTGCATGTGCAAAACCAAAAATACCGTTGGTGTATAGCCCTTCTTTTGTCTGCATCAAATTCCCGGTATACGCAGTTGCATAATATGATCTAAATAAAAGATTGCTGGCATCGATTAAAAGTAGTTTTTTCTTCATTGTTTCACCCCTATATGTACACTGATTTATTTTAACATAATTATAGAAAAAATGCACTTGTTCAGTGCATTTTAATTAGACCTTAAATTTTTACTTGAGATGATTAATAATCCTTTTAATATTAATGTTTCATCTTTAATTATTTCTTCATTCAAGTATGGATACACTATTTTCGAGTGTCCTCCAGTGATAATAACTTTCAGATCACTAATTTTTGTTTCATCTTTAATCCGCTTGATCATACCATCAATCATTGAAGCATGTCCATAGACAAGTCCTGACTTAATACAATCAACCGAGTTAGTTCCCAAAACTTTCTTAGGTGCTTGAAGTTCGACTTGAGGTAAAAGTGAGGTTTGAGATACTAAAGCGTTCTTGCTTGTGGTTAAACCAGTTGCGATAACAACACCTTTTAAGACTTTTTTTTCCAAAAAGGTAAATGTTGTAGCCGTTCCTAAGTCAATAACCAAGCATGTTTCTGAGTAGATGTTAGTAGCTCCAACACTATTTCCGATCAAATCAGCTCCTACTTCTTTCGGATTGTCAGAGTTAATCTTGATCCCCGTTTTTGTTCCGGTTCCGACAAATAGAGCTTCAATATTGAAGTACTCTTGAAAATAGTCTCTAAAAACTTCATTCAATTCAGGTACTACAGAAGATATAATTACGGATTTACATTCGGTAATAAGTCCGTTTAAAATTAAAGAATATTCGTCGGAAGACTTATTCTTTTCGGTGTTTATACGGTATATCTTATCAACTGTTTCACCAGTTTTTGAAAGACCGATAGCGATTGTAGTATTACCAATATCAATTGCTATCTTCATAAAAATCTTCCTCTTCGTAAACAGTTTGATCAGTCTTTAAATACATCGATAGCCTAACCACAATTATACCGCCTATAATAGCAGCTATACCCATTTCTATCAAACTAGCCCAAGGCACGTTTAAAGCAACCAATAGTAATACATATGGTACAAAATCATCAACCCAAACACCAGTTCCAAACACCATTGAGTATGAAGTGAACATCATGGCTAATACCATTAACGAGTGAATCAATGTTAGTAAGAAGAAACTAATTCCTGTACCGATAAGTTTGTTCTTGGTAATTTTGATAAAGAATTGTGTTACATCATAGATGATTAAGCCAAAGATTAACCTTGGTAAAATCGCTACCCAAGGATAATAAAATAGAGGACTTGAGTAAATGAAAGCAGCTATATTCGAGATAACACCGAATGCTAAGCCCAAATAAATGCCAAATCTTCTTCCTAGTAATGCAGCACCAATTAATACTGGAATATGAATAATTGTTGCTTCAATAGTTGGTGCAATCTTGATAAACCCTAATGTGCCTCCTAAACCATTAGGAACCAAGCCTAAAACTGCGACAATTGCGATAAACATCGCTAAAATTGTCATTTGACGTGTTTGTTCACGTTTGGTGATTGTTTTTTGCATAATTTTTTCCCTTTCCAAGCCACATTTTTGTGGTCTCATAAGCAATTATTTTATATTTAATTTTTAAACGTTACTTTTAATTTCTTTAATTTTATCCCAGTCAATTTCTTGCAACATTGCTAGAATTTGTGCTTTAACTGCTTCATAATCATCTTTATGGATGATTGAAGTAGTGGAATGAATATATCTTGAAGGCATACCGATAGTACAAACTAAAACACCTTCTCTAGATAATTGTACTGCAGCTGCGTCTGTTCCGCCCAAAGAGTTATAATATTGGAATTTAATATCATTTTTCTCTGCTGTTTCTTCGATGAATTTTTTCATCCCTTGATGGATTAAAGCGCGAGGATCATAGAAACGAACCATAAAACCTCCGCCTAAAGTTCCACCTACTTCACTTGATTCAAACGTATCGGAACATGGTGAACAATCAACCGCTATAAAAAGATCAGGTTGAAGTTTAAATGAAGATGTTGTTGCCCCTCTAAGCCCTACTTCTTCTTGAACGTTTGCACCAGCGAAAAGTTTACATCTTAATTTACTTCTATCAACTGTTTCTAATATGTCTAATGCCATCGCGCTACCAAAACGGTCATCCCATGCTTTAGAAAAGATTTTTTTACCATCTTTTGATGTCTTATAGTTGTTTTCAAAAACAACCTGTTGTCCAATTTTAACGCCTAATTCTTTCGCGTGTTCATAATTGTCAGCTCCAATATCTAAGAAAAAATCATCAAAGCTTGAAACTTGAGCAGTTTTTCCATCTCTTAGTAGGTGAGGTGGTTTAGCACCGATAACACCAGGAACAAAGGTTCCATCGTCAATAACTACATTCATGTGTTGAGATATGACAACAACCGGATTAACTCCTCCAATTGGGATTAATTTAATTAGCCCGTTTTTAGTGATTTCTTTAACTATAGCACCAACTTCGTCCATATGTCCAGCAATCATTACAGTTGGACCATCAGAGTTTAAATTGATTCCACCAAAAATTGAACCTAAGTTATCTTCTACAACAACATCTGCCAATTTTTCCAAGTGATTTCTCATGTAATTTCTGACATACTTTTCTTGTCCTGATACTCCAGGTAAATTAACTAAATCTTCATAGTATTTTTTCATTCTATTCCCCTTTAAGTTTTGCTCTTATGTAATAAATTGGCTTATCTAATTCTCTGAATCTAATTTCAAACTCGGTCTGCACATTATCTTTTGGTAGGTTCATGTACATATCAAGCATTATTTCTTCAATAACAAAGTTCTCATTATCGTTTAACATCATCATTGAATACTCAAACAAAGCATAATTGTCAGTTTTTAAATATATTTTACCATTAGGTTTCAAAATTTTTGTGTAACCTTTTAAAAAGTTTGGACTGGTAAGTCTTCTTTTTGCTTGACGATTTTTTGGCCATGGATCAGAGAAATTCAGATAAATATTCTGAATCTCATTATCTTTAAAAACATCAGAGATATGTAATGCATCAAATCGTAAAAGTTTTAAGTTGTCTAATGGTTCATTAATTGCTTTTTCAAGAGCTCTGACAATTACAGAATCAAATTTCTCAACTCCGATAAAGTTTATATCCTTATTGTTTTGGGCTTTCTCGTATATAAACTTACCTTTTCCACAACCAATTTCCAGTTCTATAGAATTATCGTTGTTAAAGATTTCTTTCCATTTTCCTGCCCATTTTTTGGGACTTTGGATAACGGTATTCGGATAAGATTCTAGTAACTCTTTTGCATATTTAACATTTCTTAAACGCATTAATCTATTCACCCGCTAACATGACGATACTCTCAGCATAAATACTAGCAGCAATAATCATGTCTTTAATAACTAAATATTCATTCGGTTGATGAGCCAAATCTTCTTTGCCAGGTAAGTTTGGTCCAAAAGCTACTGCTTTTTTCAATATCCTTGCATAAGTACCGCCACCGATACTCATGATTTTAGAATCCAAATCACCTGTATATTTTTTATAAGCTTCATGTAATGATTTAACCAACTCATCATTCGGTGAAACATAGTGAGGAGTTGAGTTACCTTTTGCTTCATATGTTAAACCAAATTCTTCTGCTGCTTTTATAATTTTCTTTTCTTTAGCTTCAAACTCATAGTTTCTTGGATAACGGATGTTAACACCTAAAGTAATTTTTTTACCGTCATAATGAACAAAACCAGTGTTTAAAGTTAATTCTTTCATTTCTTTATCAAATGTATCAATTCCAAGTTTCTTTCCTAGATGATCTTGGCTTAAATACTTGTCAACGAAGTGAATGATTGGATTCTTTGTATAGTTTTTCAAGAAATTAACCATTAGATAGATTGCGTTATTTCCTAAATGTGGCCAAGCTGCATGTGCATTCTTACCAAAAACAGTAAATGTATTTTTAAATACCTTACCATGTGTATTGGTTTCTTGAAGAAATTTGATAAACTCTTTTTGAAGATTTCTCTTTAAAACTACTGTACATTCATCTGGCACTACATTGTAACGTTCACCTGCTTCTAATGTTTCAATAAGTTCATCTTCATACTCGCCGGTGATATTAAAACTGTAAATACCTTTTTCAGCGTAAATTAATGGAAATTCTGCATCAGGAGCAAATCCGATATCTGGCATTTGTTCTTTTTCTAGATAACGTTTGATTCCTCTCATTCCGCTTTCTTCATCGGTTCCTAAGATAAGTCTAACTTTCTTATTAAGCTTTATTCCCTTATCTTTTACCATTTTCATAGCGATATAAGCGGCTACTGTTGGTCCCTTATCATCCATTGCACCACGCGCATAGATTTTACCATCCGCTTCAAAAGCTGAAAATGGTGATTGATGCCACTTACCTCCAGCAGGAACAACGTCTAGATGACCTAAAATACCTAGTACTTCATTTCCTTCACCCATTTCAATATGACCAGCATAATTATCGATGTTCTTAACAATAAAACCGTCATTTTCACCTGTTTTAAGTACAAAATCTAATGCTTTCTTAATGTCTTTTCCAAAAGGTGCAGTTTTATTCTTAGGATCATACTCTTCTAATACAGTGGGAATTTGTAGTAATTTTTTTACTAATTTTACATATTCTTCTTGATATTCTTTAGCTATATCAAACCAATTCATATATCTCACATCCTTCCTTTCTATTTTATCATATGGACCTTTATTTGCAAAGATTATGGTATTAATTGTCTCGAATTATATATGTGTTTGACTTTAAAGCAAGATAAAGTATAATATATTATATAAAAAAACACATAAACTGACTAAAGTGTTTGAGAATGTAGGTTACTAAAATGGTTAGAAAAATAGAGATGAAGAACCTGACTTGTTCAAATTGCATTGCAAAAGTTGAGCGTAGAACATCAAGATTACCATATGTCAATTCAGCTTCTTTTAATTATGCTAAGCAAATCCTTTTAGTGGATTTTAAGGAAGACTATAATGAGGAACAAGCTTTAAAGGAAATTAAAGCAATTGTTGATGTTCTTGAAGACAATATAATTACTCATTACTACGAACAAAAAGTTGAAGAAAAAAAGATGAACTTCTTCTTTGAGTATCGTTTTGTTTTAGTGGGAATGGTACTAATTTTCTTTACTTTTTCGGCTTATACAATAATTCCTTTTGCTAATAACTTGTTAAACACAAGAATTGGTCAACCAACCCAAATATTGAAAGATATCCTATATTGGGTAGGCTATGTATTATTGATATCTAAACTGTTGATTTTGCAAATAAGAGGAATTAAGAATTTTAATATATTTAATGAAAACACATTGATGATTATAGCGACTTTTGCCGCTATGTGGATTGGTAAATATGAAGAAAGTATAGCAGTTGTTATCCTTTACTCATTAGGAGAATACCTACAAAATCGTGCTGTTCAGAAGTCAAAAAAAGAGATTTCAGCTTTAATTGATTTAAAAGTTGATTATGCCAATGTATTAGTTGAAGATAAAGTAATAATTAAAGATCCAATGCAAGTAAAAATCGGTGATGTTATTGTTGTTAAGAATGGCGAACGAATCCCTATGGACGGTAAAATTGTTCTTGGTTCAACATCACTCAATACTTCTGAACTAACCGGTGAATCAAAATTAAGGACTGTCCACGCTGGAGATAAAGTATTATCAGGTAATATCAATGTTGGTGATGTTATTCATATTGAAGTTACTCAAGAGTATGAAAACTCTACGCTTGCTAAAATTATAGATTTAATTGAGAATGCTACCAATAAAAAATCAAAGAGAGAGATGTTTATAACTAAATTTGCTAAGATTTATACTCCGATTGTCGTTGGTTTAGCTTTGTTATTAGTCTTATATGGTGTTATTTTCGATTCTAACAACGTTACAACACCAGATGGGTATATTTACCGTGCCGCAATATTCTTAGTGATTTCATGTCCATGTTCATTGGTTCTATCCGTTCCATTATCTTATTATGCCGGTATTGGTACAGCTGCTAAACACGGCATATTATTTAAGGGTTCTACTTATTTACATGCAATAACAGAAGTAGAATTAATTGCACTAGATAAAACCGGTACATTAACTCATGGTGATTTCTTTGTGAAAGAATATAGCAACATGGAAACATTAATGTTAGCTGCTTCGATTGAAAAGTTTTCTAATCATCCAATCGCCAAAACTATAGTTGAATATAATAATTATCCGACTTACCAAGTAAGTAAAGTATTGGAAGTTCCAGGTTTTGGTATTACTGGAGAAATTGATGGTAAAGTTATTCTTGCCGGCAGTAGAAAGTTGTTGGAAAAGAATAACGTAAAAGTGGAAACTGAAAAACTTCCAATTGGATCGTATACATTTGTTTCTTTGGATGGAGAGTTTATTGGTTATATCGTAGTCAAAGACGAGTTAAAAGAAACTTCTATGGAAACCGTTAGAGAGTTTACCAAAGAATATGATACGGTAATGTTAACTGGAGACAATGAGATTTCAGCCCGAGATATCGCTTTGCAGTTAGGTGGTATTGAATACTATTCGGAATTATTACCGGAAGAAAAATTGACAAAGTTTAACGAAATAAGAACAAATTCAGTTTCTTTATTCGTTGGAGACGGAATTAATGACGCTCCACTCCTTAAGAATGCAGATATCGGGGTTTCATTAGGAAGTGCAACCGATTTAGCAATTGAAGTTAGTGATGTTATTATCATTAATAATGATATTCGATTACTTGATAAAGCAATTAAGATAGCTAAGAAAACAAAACGCTTATCAGGTGAAAATATTGTCTTCTCATTAGCGGTTAAATTGATATTTCTTGTGATGTCTGCTTTAGGTTTAATGTGGATGTGGTTATCGATTTTCGCTGATGTAGGTGTTGCTATTTTATGTGTACTAAATGCTTTAAGATTAATTTACCAAAAAAATTATCTGAAAGATAAAGCTTAATTTGGCTTTATCTTTTTTATTTCATAAAATATTGTATAATAGTTACTAGGTGGTGTGTATGGAAGACGTATATATACTAATATTAGTTTTTTTCTTGATTTTGATTAATGGTTTTTTCGCTGCTAGTGAAATGGCACTAGTATCGATTAATCCCAATAAACTTCAAAAACTTGTTGATGAAGGAAACAAAAAGGCAAAGAAACTTCAGACATTAAGCAAGGATTCGACCAGATATTTATCAACAATCCAAGTAGCTATTACTCTAGCTGGATTTTTATCAAGTGCTATAGCAGGATCAAATCTAGCTCAAAATCTAGTTGATGCTACTGCAAATATCGGAATTAATTTATCATTCAATTTTGCGGTAGTTTTAATAACCTTGGTGCTTTCTTTTATTACTTTGGTTTTTGGCGAATTAGTCCCAAAACGAATAGCTTTGAATAGCCCGATTACAGTTGCGATGCTATCTATTGGCGTGTTAAAAATTATGATGTTTATCACTCGTCCAGCTGTATGGTTACTGACAATAACAACAAATGGCGTAGTGAAATTGTTAGGTATTAAAAAAGATGAATCCTTAGATAAAACATCTGAAGATGAAATCAAACAGATGATTAGATCTGGTCATATGCAAGGGTTATATAAAGGGCAAGAAAAAGAGATGCTCGAAAACATTTTTGAGTTTGATGACATCCATGCTGAAACCATAATGACTCCTAGGACTGATATCTATGCAATTGATATTAACGAAGATAAGCAAGATATAATTCAAATGATTATTGAAGCACCTTATACAAGGATTCCTTTTTTCAACAAAACTATCGATAACCTTGTGGGTATAATTCACGTTAAGGATGTTTTAATTGAAGCTAAGAAAAAGAACTTTAGCCGTGTTGATTATAAAAAACTTCTTAGAGAACCTTTTTACGCTCCAAACAATATAAAAATCAATGTTTTGTTCAGAAGAATGCAAAAAGAAAATCATCAAATTGCCATATTGCTTGATAGTTATGGCGGAATCGATGGAATTATCACTTTAGAAGATATCTTAGAAGAAATTGTCGGCAACATCTATGATGAATTTGATGAATCCGATAAATCAATTAAGAAAATCGATGAAAAAGTTTATATTGTAGACGGTTTAATCCAAATCCAAGATTTCAACCGTTATTTCAAGGTAGATATCAATGATGATCCAGAAACATTAAGTGGGTTGATTATTGAAAGAATTGGTTATATTCCAGACAAACTTACCGAAGAAGAGTTTGTTATTGAAAACTTAAGTATCCGTATTAAGACTTTAAAGAAGAACTATATTGACAAGTTTGTTGTCAAAGTTAATGATTAAAGAAAGCATCACTCCAAAATTTGGAGTGATGCATTTTATTTATGCTTGATTATTGAGTATTTTTTCTTACCTTTTCTGATAATGGTATACTTCTGATGAAGTGCATTTTCCTTTTTTACAAGAAAATCTAAATCTGTTTCTTTATTACCATTAACAGTAATAGCGTTTGAAGTAATCAACTCTCTGGCTTGACGTTTAGAACTAGCGATATTTAAATCAATAAGACAATCGATCAATGGTTTTTCATCAGTTATTTCGATAGAGTCTAGATTCGAAAATCCCATTTCTATTTCTTCAATATCTAGATCACTGACATCACCACTAAATAATGCTTCGGTAACTTTTATTGCTTTCATAAGTTCCTTTTCTCCATGCACAATCTTGGTTATTTCTTCAGCTAAAACCTTTTGTGCTAGACGTTTTTCAGGTTCTTTAACTAGAGTTTCTTCCAACTCATCAATTTGGTCTTTGCTTAAAAAAGTAAATTGTTTTAATCTATTAATAACATCTTGATCAGCCGTGTTAATCCAGTATTGATAGAAATCGTATACTGAAGTTTTGTTTTTATCTAACCAAACAGCACCTGATTCGGTCTTACCAAACTTAGTGCCATCAGCTTTAGTTACCAATGGGAAAGTAATTCCATAAACTTTAGCTTCTATGGTATGAATCTTTCTGATTAACTCCATTCCGGCTGTAATATTACCCCATTGATCTTGACCACCAATTTGTAAAGTACAGTTGTAATTTCTGTACAAATGTTCGAAATCCCAAGCTTGAATGATTTGGTAAGAAAACTCAGTAAAAGATATGCCATTTTCAATTCGAGATTTCACGGAATCTTTACTCATCATATAAGCAACATTGAAATGCTTACCGATATCTCTTAGAAACTCAATAGCATTTAAAGAAGAAAGCCAATCGTAATTGTTTACAACTGTAGCTTCAGGCAAGATATGTTTTGCTTGTCTTGCGATTCCTTCTGCGTTCTTAAGCGATTCTTCAATGCTTAATAGTTTACGCTCTTGGCTCTTAAAACTTGGATCTCCAATCAAACCGGTTCCTCCACCGATTACAAGAATTGGTTTATGACCGTAATCTTCAAGTCTTTTAGC
>Ga0265295_1007576_pt1 | contig 12429 bp, 9 predicted proteins | sample Munlansysbiofilm_FD_192503 | JGI IMG/M metagenome (GOLD analysis project Ga0265295, IMG submission 192503) | Leachate microbial communities from a municipal landfill in Southern Ontario, Canada - Methane capture system biofilm | ecosystem: Engineered > Solid waste > Landfill > Unclassified ... | reverse complement strand
ATAATACGATGAATAGTTAAATCGGGATAGCGCCTAATTGGTGAGGTAAAATGGCAATAATATTCACTTGCTAAACCATAATGACCTAAACAGTTAGGCATATATTTTGCCTTTTGCATACTGCGAAGTAGCACTTTATTTATAACATCTTTATATTCTAAAGTTTCAATTTTAACTAAAAATTGTTGCAAGTCTAGTGCTGAAATTTCGCTTTTATCGGCTTTTACTTTTAGGTTAAGTGGGGCAAGAAACTCACAAAAAGCATCTAACTTTTCTTTTGTTGGTTTTTCATGAACACGATAAACAAATGGTGCTTTAACATCATGCATATGTTTTGCTATTGTTTCATTTGCAACTAGCATAAATGACTCAATAATTTTATGACTGTTTAAACGGTCGCGTCTTTCTAATTTTTCTACCTCAAAACTAACATCGTCTACAACAATTTTTGTTTCAGGTAAATCAAAATCAAGTGCTCCTCGTTTTGTGCGTTTATTTTCTAATATATTTGATAAGTTTAGCATTAAATGTAAATCATCTTTTATATGGTTATAACGAGTAACAAGTTCTTCATCGCCTTCTAAAATTTTATATACATTTAAATAAGTCATTCGTTCTTTACTGTTTATTACAGTTTCGGCTATTTTATGCTCCACAACATCGCCTTGTTCGTTTATCGTCATAAATACCGATAATGTTAGCCTATCAACTTGTGGATGTAAACTACAAATTCCATTTGATAATTCTCTTGGTAGCATTGGTAAAACTAAATGCGGAAAATACACACTTGTTCCGCGTTTTAGGGCTTCCTTATCAATAATATTACCCCAAGTTACATAATGTCCTACATCGGCAATATGCACTCCTAAATGATATAGTTTTTTTTCTTTATCGTAGGAAATAGAAATAGCATCATCTAAATCTTTTGCATCTTCACCATCAATTGTAATAACCATTTCGTTTCTTAAGTCAACACGACCTATTATATCTTCTTTTTTTATTTCAAGTGGCATTTTTTTAGTATAGTTTAGTACTTCATCAGGAAAATCTTCTCTTAAATCGTAACTACGAATTATGCTTAATAGTTCAATTTCTGGCGAGTTTTTATTGCCCAACACTTCAATTACTTGACCTTCAGGGCTTTTTTTAGAATAGTCAGTAATTTTTACTACTACTTTTTCTCCATTTTTTGCGCCTAATAATTTATTTTTAGGAATAAATACATCGCTAGAAAATTTATCGTTATCGGGCACTAAAAAGCCATAACCTTTTAGTACTTCAATAGTACCTACAATATTTACTGTTCCGCGTTTTAAAACACTAACCACTTCACCTTCTGTGTTATCGCCACGCTTACTTGTTATTTTTTTAACTAAAACTGTGTCGTTATGCATAGCGGTATTTAAATTGCGTGGTGCAATAAATAAATGAGGTAAATTACTATCAATTGGTTCTACAAAAGCAAAGCCACGACTATTGCCTGACACTATTCCTTTAATTAAACCAAGTTTTTTTACCAAAACAAGTTGCGATTTACTGTTTTCTAAAAGTAAACCTTCTTCTTTTGCTTCTTTCAAAAAAGCAACCGCTTGCTTTGCAGTTATATTTAAACCAGAAATAAGCCTATCTGTAACTTGTGCAAACGGCTTATTATCTAATTTGTTTTGTTCTATATATTTAATTATATTTTCTAGTTCCATAATTTTCTCCTATTTTTAAAAAAAGACTCTTAAAGAAGAGCCTTTTTAATATTTTATTAACCTGTATAAATTTTTAAAGTTATAAAATATAAAATTGTAATTACTACAAAGGCAATTCCAGCAATAATCATTATACGCTTTAATCTACCTTCTTTAGTTGAGTTTTTATTTTGTGAATAAAAACTCTCCCTTACCCCACTAATTACATTTGTTCCGCTATTACCACCTTCTTGAACTAATACTATAACAATCATAGTAAGTGCAAGAATTGCAAGTATAATACTAAAAACCACTCTAATGACAGGAAAAGAGGTAGTTACCCAATTAGGTAGAGTTGCAATAAGTCTATTTAAAAACATAGGTTCCTCCCAAATAAATACTACTTAAAATCGCATAAATTGTAACATAGAATACTAATTTTCACAAGTAATTTAAGGTAAAATAAAAAAACATACATAAAAAAAAGAAAAACAAACAAAGTTGTTTATTTTTCCTTAAATTGTTCCATATAGTACAGAAAGTGATAACGCTAAAATAAATAATGCAAACCAACCAATTTTAATTGGATGTGTATCGTTTTTTTGGCGGAAAGAATAGTTAAAAAATATTAAACAAGCCAAAAATAGAAAAAATGCAATCGTATACCGTAAACTCATAGGTAGGTCACGAATAAGCGCATTTATAATATTGTTAAATATTGCATCAAACATAATTTCATTTCCTTTTTAACTTATTTTAAGTTTACCACTTTTTTTATAAAAATGTCAATGTTTTATTTTTATAGTTATTAACAAGTTATTTTTTATTTAATTAACTTTAAAAATGTGTTAGCCGATAAACTAGCCCCACCTACAAGCGCGCCAGCAATATGCTCTTTTTGTACAAACTCTTTAATATTATTTTCGTTAACACTACCGCCATATAAAATAGATGTTTTTATTTGTGTATTAAACTCATTTTGCAACATAATTTCAATGTGTTTTGCCATTTGTTCGGCTTCTTCACTAGTAGCCGATTTACCTGTTCCAATAGCCCAAATAGGCTCATAAGCAATTATTATATTTTTTAGTTCTTCGCTACCTACATTTTTTAATGCACTTAAAATTTGTAGTTTTACAACTTCTTCACTTTCATTATTTTCTTTTTCTTCTAATGTTTCTCCTACACAAATAATAGGTTTTAAGTTATATTTAAGTGCAGTTAGTACTTTTTTATTTATAAAAGTATCCATTTCTAAAAAATATTGTCTTCTTTCGCTATGGCCTAAAATAACATATTCTGCACCAACATCTTTTAACATACTTGCACTTACTTCACCTGTAAACGCACCAAAATCAGCAAAAAACATATTTTGTGCACCTAACTTTATATTAGTTTTTTTTATTTTTGAATTAACAAAATCTAATAAAGTAAAACTAGGTGAAAGCACAATAGTTGCATTTAAATTTTTACTTTCTTTTAGCATTTCTTGTAAATAAATATCAACTTCATTTTTACTTAAATTCATTTTCCAATTGGCTACAATAAGTGGTTTTTTTTGCATAATTTATTTTCCTTTATTTTTCTTCTATAACTTCTATTGCTGGTAGTGGTTTTCCTTCTAACATCATTAAACTTGCTCCACCACCTGTAGAAATATGACTCATTTTTTCTTCTAAATCAAATTTTTCTAATGCACTAATAGTATCGCCGCCACCAACAATGGAAAAGGCTTTACTTTTTGCAAGCGCCTTTGCAATTTTTTTTGTACCTGTTTCATACATAACATTTTCAAATACACCAAGTGGACCATTCCATACTACTGTTTTTGCCTTTTTTATTGCACTTGAAAATAATTTAACAGTTTTTGGTCCTATATCTAGCGCCATATAATCTTCTGGTGTGTTACCGCTTAAAAATACTTTAGGTTCTAATTCACTATCAAAACTTGTATTGCATACATCATCTACAGGAAGTAGCAGTTTTACACCTTTATTTATTGCTTGTTTAACTACATTGTAGCAATATTCTATTTTACTATTATCAACAATAGACTTACCTACATTTCCGCCAATTGCTTTTAAAAATGTATAACTCATACCGCCACCAATAATTAAAACATCTACTGTGTTTAATAAGTTTTCTATAACACCTAACTTATCTTCTATTTTAGCACCACCTAAAATTGCTAAAAAAGGACGATTAGGGTTTTTTATTACCTCTAGCATATTATCTAACTCTTGTTGTACTAAAAACCCTACCGCATTAGGTAAAAGTTTTGAAACGCCAACCATAGAAGCCTCTTCCCTATGGCTTGTTGCAAAAGCATCATTTACATAGAAATCGGCTAAACTTGCGAGTTCTTTTGAAAAAGTTTCATCGTTTTTTTCTTCCTCTTCATAAAAACGCACATTTTCTAAAAGCAAAACTTCGCCTTCTTTTAAATTTTTGGCTTTTTGTTTAGCATCTTCTCCTATAGTATCGCTTGCAAATATAACAGGTTGTCCTAATAACTCTTCTAGGCGAATTTTAACTGGTTTTAAACTAAACTCTTCATTAACCTTACCCTTTGGCCTACCTAAATGAGAGCATAAAATTACTTTTGCCCCTAACTTTAACAAATATTTTATAGTTGGAAGTGATTTTTCTATACGAGTATCACTCATAATTTGACCTTTTTGAATAGGCACATTAAAATCTACCCGCACTAAAACTTTTTTGTTTTTTACTTCTAAATCGGTTATACTTCGTTTCATTTTTTTTACTTCCTTAACTGTTTTTTAAAGTTTATAACAAACTCAAGTTTGTTGCAAATAAAATGAAAGTGTAAAACCTATATTTTAAAACTCTTTTACAAAAAAATTACAAAAATTTGTTTCTAATGCATTATTTTCTTTACTTACGCTAAACAAACATTTCGGTGTAAGTGCTAAACAAATAGCGTTATATTCTTTTTGTAAACTTTTTAGTTTTTCACCCAATAACTCTGTTTTTTGTGTATCTAAAATACTTAAAACAATATCTACACCACCTTTCATAGTTTGTTTTACTATTTCATCTTTAAATATTTCATTTAAAGTAAAAAAAGCCACTCTTTTTTTGTTTAGCATAAATAAATGTATTTTATTGTTTTCATTTTCATTTATTATATCTACTAATTTTCCATTTTCACATATTAAAACAGAAAACTTTTTTTCGTCAAATAAATCAAAAATGCTAGGAATAACAATACTGGTGTGCAGTTCTTTACTTAAATTTATTAACTGTTTTATACTGCTAGTTTCGTTTAATATTTCTTTTTCATAACTAATTTGTGGAATAGTATTAAACGAAAATAAAACCAAATCTATTTTCTGTAAATTTGGTTTTATTGTATTATTAAACTCTTTTAATGATTTTTCCCTTACCACACAAACTTTCATTATGCTCTCCTACAAAAAACCTATACCATTATATGTTTTTTGTCAAATTGCGTGAAAGTTTAGGTAAATACTCTTTTTAAAAATAAAATAACTTCATTTAAACTTTCTAATGTTAAAAAATATTGTTTTTCTTCACTGCTATTAGGAATACCTACTAAATACTTTATAATTACTTTTCGCATAGAAAGTATTATTTCTCGCTCCGCCTTTTTACTTTCTTCCATATATTTAATATATTTTAACAAAACCTCTAACTTATCTTTTTTATAAGGTATGTTAAGTAACTCGCTAAAAATCCAAGGATTACCCACGCTAGCCCTGCCTATCATAACAGCATCTACTCCTGTATCAAGCATTTTTTGGTAAGTTAATTTATCTACCACATCACCATTTCCAATTACAGGAATATTAACACTTTGTTTTACCTTTTTTATAATATCGTAATTTACTTTACCCGAATAAAACTGGTCTCTTGTTCTACCGTGAATAGTAATTGCACTTGCACCTGCTTCTTCGCACATTTTAGCAAATTCCACCGCATTTATATTTTTTTCATCCCAGCCTGCACGAAATTTTACTGTAATTGGTTTTTTGGAGAGTTTAACACATTCAGTAATAATTTCTCTTGCTAGTTTAATGTTTTGCATTAAAGCCGAACCCTCACCATTTTTAACTATTTTAGGTGCAGGGCAACCCATATTTATGTCAATAATATCAAACTTTTCTAATATTGGTAAAGTGCAAACATATGCCATAATTTTAGGGTCGGAACCAAAAATTTGAACAGCCATTGGATGTTCTTCTTCATAAGTTTCTAGTAAATCATATGTTTTTTCACTTTCATAAAAAAGTGCTTTTGCACTAACCATTTCTGTTACGGTAAAACCAGCACCGCATTCTTTACAAATACGCCTAAATGCAACATTCGTATAATCTGCCATAGGCGCTAAAAATAATGGTGAATCAATGTTAATATTTTTTATTTTCATAAGTCAATAATACTAAAATTTATAATTTTTGTAAATAAAAAACTATTATTTATTGTTTTTGATTTTGCTTTTTTGAAAATATTAAAAATGCATTAAGTTCTTGTTTTTTAAAACCTTTTAATAAAAAGATTACTATAAAATAAACCGCTCCCGCAACAACTATTGTAAGTGCAGTGGTAATATTATTTGAAAACAAAATACCAAATATATATTTAGCACACAAAATTGTTAAAATTAAAAATGCACTTGCTGTTAGCGGTATTGTTAAAAACTCTTTTTTTAAAAAAGCAAGAGAAATATATTTTTTTACCGATAAAAAACAAAATATGCACGCTAGGCTATAACCTATACTACTTGCAATAACTGCACCATAAATATTTATTTTAGGTATTAAAACAAGTGCAACCGTAAGTATAAGTTTAATAACGCTTGTTATTAGTAAATTTTTAGCCACAATTTTACTTTTTTCTATTGCATGTAAAAGCGCAATAAAAATACGCAGTAGCGAATGATATAAAATAGAACTTGCACCAATATAAATTAAATTTATAGCAATTTGAGTTTCGTTAATAAGTGAATTATTTAAACCTTCACTATATAAAAAACTAGTAATATCAGGTGCTAAAAGAAAAAAACCAAAAAAACAAGCAAGCGATATGTAGTATACTAATTTAATACATAGCATACTTTTAAACGAAATATCTTCTTTGTTTTTTATAGTTTTACTAGCAACAATATTAGGTATTAAAGCAGTAGAAAGTGAAATGGAAATAATCATAGGTAATTGCAGTAAACTTGTTACTACCCCCGCTTGAATACCAAATAATCGTGTTGCTGTTGTTGTAGAAAAACCCACAGTTGTAAGTAAGTTTATCATTAAAATGCTATCAAAAAATAATGTAAATGGAACAATACTAGCACCAAATGTAATAGGTAAAGAGTCTAAAAACATTTTTTTTAAAAAGCCTTTTTTAGATAAATCTTGTGACTCTATATAGTCAATGTTATTTTCCTTTGCCATAACAAAAATTGTTCGTTTTTTATTAAATAAGTATAAAGCAATCATTAAAAATAAACTAACAATTTCGCCTAGTGTAATTCCTAAAACAGCACCCATTACACCATATTCTAGACCCATAGGTAAAAACACTTTTGCAAGTAGTAAACCAAAACCCACTTTTGCTAATTGCTCAAATATTTCACTAATTGCAGTAGGTTTCATATTTTGAAGTCCTTCAAAATAACCTCTAAAAACCGCTACTAAACTTCCTAAAAAAATAGCAGGGCTTATTACAAAATAGCCTAATGTTGCCATTGTGTTTCCTTGCATACTAGCAATATATTTTGCACCAAAAAAAACAATTAAGGAACAAAAAATAGAAATAATACTAGTTAAAATAATAGCGGTTTTTAATATTAACTTAAAGTTTTTTGTTCGTTTTATTGCTATTTCACTACTAATTAACCTGCTAACACAAATAGGAATTCCGCTACTACTTACTACAAATAGTAAAGCATAAACAGGAAATATCATTTGATATAGCCCTATTCCCTCTGTCCCTATAAATGCAGTAAGCGGAATGCGATATACAGCACCTAGTATTTTTGTTAAAATTGCAGAAATGGTTAATAAAATTGCACCATATAAAAAGCCTTTTTTTCTCATACCATTAGTTTTTGTAAAAAGAAAAAAACTATTTATAAAAAATAGTTTTAGTTTTTTATTCTAGTTGTTTTGCCAAAAAGTTAGCCATTACACTTAAAGTTTTTACTTCTAGTTCTTTAAATACAACACCTTGTTCTTTACTAAATAAAATAATAGCACCAAGAACATCGCCACTTGCGTTAATAGGAACAATTACTTGTGAAACATATTCACTATTATCTTCTTTAATAATTTCACACATTGTAGCATTTTCTAATTTATTTAATAGCGTTACTTTTCTATCTAATATTATTTTTTCAATTGTGCTACTTATTGGTTTATTTATGTACTCTGTTTTATTTATTCCTGCACTTTGCAAAACTTCATCTTTATCTACTAAAAGTGTTGGATATTCTAACGAAGCAAAAATAGCCTCTACCGCTTCCATAGCATAGTCATTTAACTCTTTTAGCGGAGAATATTTTTTTAATATAATATCATCTTCCGTACCCATAAAAATTTCAATAGGTGTTCCTTCCTTCATTCGTAACGATTTTCTAATTTCTTTTGGAATGACAATTCTGCCTAATTCATCTACTCGTCTTATCATACCTGTTGCCTTCATTTTAAAACTACCTCACTTTATAGTTTTAGTATGAGAAAAAGTAATTTTAAATATACAAACATTATAAAAAAACAAGCAAAATTGCTTGTTCTTTTTATTGTTTTAAAATTTTAAAAAAGTTCTTCTTCTGTTTCTTCTTGCTCGGCATTAAATTCTACTTCTTGTTCGCCATTTTTTAAATTATCGTATAACAAGGTAATGCTAGAATAAAATAGTGGTGCTAATAATACTCCTACAATAATTGACGATAAAATAGCCGCAGTAATTAGTAAACTCCAACCTAATAAAAAGTATGGAATTAAACAAATAGCAACAGAAAGCCCAAAAATTACTGCTACAATTAAGAAAAACCATAAATAAAATGACATAATTTTAGTATGGTTTCCCATGCTTAAATCTTTACTGCGTTTTAGGGCTTCTAGTGAACCAATTTTAATATCTTCTTCCAATGTATGAAGTGCAAAAGAATAATTTAACAAAATTAAAATACCCGGAACTAACAATAAAACTAAGCCAACGCTTACGCCAACAATTAAAATAATGGTGGTTAAAAAAGCAGGTAAAAAAGCCTTATAATTTTTAAATAATTCTTCTAACTGATAGGGTTTATCGTTAATAACATTTCTAATGAATGTAATTTCGCCTATAATAACAAATCCAATTAAACTAACTGCTATTAAAGAGCCATACCCCAACATATTTATTAAAAATGAAATTAAACCACTAATAATAAAAGTGGAAAAAATAACAGGAATCCATTTTCCTTTTAATCTATTAAAACTTTCTTTAATTAGTCCTAAACTACTCATAATGTTCTCCAAATATACTTACCATAATATTACCCATATTATATAGGATATTTCATAAATTCTCAATATATTTTTATTTTTTTTATTTTTATTTTTTATGTTTTTAATAAAAAAACGCTTGTAATTAAGCGTTTTTTAAAATATTAAGCCCTAATTCTAATTCTATAAACCTTATAATACTCATCAATATTATATACTCTAATTGCAATAAATTGGTCTTGTGTTATCGGAGCAATAGTTAATATACCATCAGAACTAATAGTTACATACTGGTTATATTCTTGCATTGAAAACTCTAGTTCACTAGTAATATCATTACCTTCGGGAACAATACTTTCGGCAGTTACTTTGCCTTCTACTATTAAGTCATAAGTACTTACATAATCAATTTGTTCATACTCAAAGCCCTCATATAAAAGCGGGTCGGCATAATAAAAGTTTATTTGCATATTAGGTTTAATTAAAATATTATAAGTTCTTTCAAAATTGATATCTGAATCGTATTCTATATAAATTTGAACTTGAAGTTCACGCTCATCGTCTGATGGTCCCCAAATTGTTATTTCACCAAATTCATTAACAATTGCCCAGTTATCATTATTTAGCGAAAATTGAAGTCTATTATTTAAAGAAGCACCATCTTTATCTGTAACATTAACCCGTTGCACACCATCTTGTACTTCTAATAAGCGTATCACTGTTGTTTCACCAACTGGAGGATAAACAATTTCAGGATTATTTGGTATAGTTCCACCGCTTCCATTATCTTTATACAAAATAATATCAGTTACATTAGGAACAACCTTAATAGGATAAAAATCTTCAAAACCAAAATCGGTATAAACACGAACTTGTAAAACTACATTTTCACCAACTTCATTTGTTTGTAAAATTAAAGAGCGTGGAGTACCTGCATTTATATCTTCAGGGTATTCGGTTAAAGTTGCTGCTCGCTCGTCGCCTAATAGTTCAAATTGTGCTAACTCGGTATAATCTACACCATCATATCTTTTTAATTTAATTCTTGAAGTAAATTCTCCGCCACCTAAATCAATATCATCTATAATTAAATTTATGGCATCTTTACCTGCAATCAACTCTTCATATCCTGCAACTAAATTACTATAATTAAACTCGGTACTAACAGCTGGAACATTTACAGTTAACAATATATCGTCATAAGCATCAGGTGAATAAGGGTCTAAACTTCTTGCAGTTAAAGTTACTGTTCCTGCTTTTTTAAATATAAAGTTTGGTAAGCCCTTATCATCTAACTGTGTAGAGTCTATTTCTAAAATAGTTGGGTCGCTAGATATATAATATACTCCTGTTACTGCAGGCTCTTCTGGGTCAAAAAATTCAACTGAAGGAGTAAATTTTTTACCATCTGGTGTTAACCATTGAGTTCCACCTACTTCTGGAATGGCTTGAATTATTTGGCTGTTTACAGATAACTGCATAATATTTACCGCACCTAAATCTACATTAACGCGTTGGTTAATTAAGAAAGTATTTGGTGATTCCACTAAATAAGCACGAATATTAGAATAACCAGTATCTTGTATTGCTACTAACCTTAAAATGATATTTTTGTTAGCATCAATGCTACTATAAATTTGTATTGTTTCAGGGTTAGTAGAAACAAACTCTAACTTTCCATATTGATAAGCATCAATAAATGCACCGTATGAGTTTGGCTCAAATATGGCAGTTACTTCTGTTCCACGAATTACCGCTGGCATTAAATTTGCATCAATAGAATATTTATTTAAATCAAACGAATGTATTATAGGCTCCAACTCTGTTTCGTAGCCTAAAATTTGCACTTCCACAAAATCAATAAACATTCTTTTTGTTAGATCAACAACAAATACATTTACTTGTGACTCAAGTAGTGCAGTTAAAGTTAAAGTAAGAATATTGCCTTCTAACACACTTTCTTGTAATGTAAGTGCCTCGTTATTACTAATGTTAACTACCAATAAATCATTATTAAAATTATCAATTTGTTCTTGATTTAAGTTAGTTATTTCTAACTGTAATGTATCGCCAACTGCTACTTTTTGTTGATGTGTTCTTTTTAAACTCATAGAAAGTGAAGTTAACTCTTCTAATACATTTATAATAACGGTGTTTTCAGTTTCTTGATATATTTCAACATATCCACCAACGCCGTTATCAATTGGGTTACCATCAATGTCTGTTTGAAGAACAACCGCCATAATAGTTAAAGTACCACGATGCAAAGGCGTAATTTTATTATCCAATAAATAACCTGTTGCTTCGTCGTAAAGAAGAATTACTTCTCCAAGGTCATTAACTGCTTGCTCTAAATTAACAATTTTATAGCGCAACATACTATAAGTTGGTTCTTTTTCAGTATTTTCTGCTGTAACTGTAGTAAGGCTTTCTAAATCAATACTTATAGGATTTTCAGTATCTAATACTACTTCTATTGCTTCTTCTGTATTTTTTTCAATAGTAATTTCTTCAACATTATTGGTTAATATTTTAAAGTGAACCGATGTAGAAAAAATATTTGTACCATCGTTATAAGTAAAAATAATATGTGGATGATGAATTTGCCATGTTTCAAAATCTAATACAGTAATAGAGTAAGCAAGCGGATTTTCCATAACTTCTACTGACAATTTTTCCTCGTTACTTACTAAAATTTCTAAATCTTTTAATTTATAGTCAAGTTGAGAAGGTATAAAGTCGCTATCTGCTTGCGGAAGTAATTGTAAACCAAGATCACTTGGTGTAAATACAATAGATTCATGCAAATATAGGTCATATAATGGGTCTAACTCATTATCATTTGCAGTAATTCCCGAAACTGCTATACTAGAAACTATAAATTCTTCACTTACAACAACGCTAATTTCATTCATAGCAAGCCAATATTCTTCTAAATACTCGTAATCTTCAGGGCTTGGCTCTTCTAATAATAAATTATAGGTTTTTACCACTCTTGCTTCTATAGTAAAAGTTCCTTCAGCAATTGTAGTTACTAAACCTGTTGTTTCATCTACAGTTGCAACATTTGTGTTGCTTGAATAATATTTAACTACCTTATTAGGTTTATTATAATTTTGGTTGTTTATGCTTGGATTTAAAGAGTTTTGTGGGTAAACATCGCTAGGCGACACAGTAAATGTGTTTCCAACATAAATATTACCTTCTTTACTAGAACTTAATGTAAAACTTTCTACTGGAATATCTACAAATATAATACATTCTGCAGGTGGCATAATACC
>Ga0265295_1007574_pt1 | contig 12434 bp, 8 predicted proteins | sample Munlansysbiofilm_FD_192503 | JGI IMG/M metagenome (GOLD analysis project Ga0265295, IMG submission 192503) | Leachate microbial communities from a municipal landfill in Southern Ontario, Canada - Methane capture system biofilm | ecosystem: Engineered > Solid waste > Landfill > Unclassified ... | reverse complement strand
CTCAGAGGATTCCGTTCTACTGGTATTGGCGAGTGAAGTATATGATCCTCAAGAGTATATCCGTGATTATGAGGCTTATCGAAATGAGGTCATCAAATGAGCAAACTTTCGATCATAATTCCTGTTTATTACAATGAAATGAATTTACATGATCTCTATGAAGATCTTTTTACCAAAGTACTTCAACATTTAGAAGACTATGAATTGGTGTTTGTCGATGATGGATCACAAGATGCGTCCTATGCAATTATCCAAGAGCTTATTCAGAGAGATTCGAAAATAGTAAGCTTGAAGCTATCACGCAATTTTGGTTCACATGCGGCCATTCTTGCAGGACTTAACCATTGCACAGGTGACTGTGCTATTATGAAGACAGCTGACTTACAAGAGCCCTCATCCATGATTTTGGAGATGTATGCAAAATGGCAAGCTGGAAACAATGTCGTTCTAGCAATCCGTTCTGATCGTGAAGAGAGTGTGTTCCAGTCCTTCTTTTCCAATTTGTATTATCGTATAATGCGACGTTATGTCCTTAAAAACATGCCTTTAGGTGGCTTTGACTGCTTTTTAATCGATCGTAAGGTTATTGAAGTATTGCGTTTGATGGATGAAAAGAACACATCCTTAATGGGTCAGATTTTATGGGCTGGATTCAAGACCGATTCCATTTACTATACACGTTTGAAACGTGAAAAAGGGAAGTCACGTTGGACATTGCAAAAGAAGATCAAACTGGTCATTGATTCTGTGTTGAGCTTCACTTATTTGCCTGTTCGATTCATGACCGTAATTGGATTGATTTTCTTTTTAGGATCTGTAATATGGGCGGCTTTTATCATTTATCAGCGGATTTTCGGTGGCATCGCTTTGGAAGGTTGGACCACCCTAATGGCATTCAATTTGTTTGCTTCAGGTTTAAATTTGTTGACCCTTGGAATCATCGGCGAGTATCTCTGGCGTAACTTCGATGCGACTCGACCTCGTCCAACGTATATTGTCGAAGAAAGTAATAATTGGCGAAATGATGAAGAATAGTCCACTTGTTTCAGTTATCGTCCCAATCTATAATGTCGAAAACTACTTAAGTAAGTGCTTGGATTCCTTGGTCAATCAAACACATTCAAACATAGAAATCTTAGCTGTCAATGATGGTAGTCTAGATCGAAGCATGCAGATTGTTGAGGATTACCAAAAGCAATTTAAGCAGTTGAAACGCCTCGATAAAATGAATGGTGGATTATCCGATGCACGTAATTACGGAATTGAGCACGCTTCAGGTGAGTATCTGCTCTTCATTGATAGTGATGATTATGTGGATGCAACGATGGCTGAAAAGCTTGTACAAGCAGCTTTGTTACACAATGCCGATATTGCGGTGTGCGACATGGAGTATGTGTATGATACCGGTGAGCGTAAGTATTCGAGTGGTGGCGATTTTAAAATTGGAACTGTCAAAGAACAAGTAGAACTCTTCAACATCAATAACAGTGCCTGTAATAAACTCTTTAAGCGAAACTTATTTGAAACCAATCGATTCATCAAAGGTATTTGGTATGAAGATTTGGCAACGATACCAAAATGCTGTTATGAAGCGAATCAGATTGTTAAAGTAGACGAAGTTTTGTATTTTTATTACCAGCGCTCTAACTCAATCATTCATACAGAAAATCCAAAGGTATTTGACATCTATTTGGCTTTAGAAGAGTTGAAACGTTATCTTATTGAGAAAAATGATTATCATCATTTTGAGAAAATCTTTAGAAAAATGCTTGTTATTCAAGGCATCGAACTCACTAACTTGAGAATCAAATCCTTTGATAATCATGTTATCGATTATTTTGAAATCAATCACGAAAAAGCAAGTGCTTTATTTCCTTCTTGGTATTGGGATTCACATGTTTGGGCATCCGGTGTCAAAAAATGGATTGCATTTACTTTGTTTAAATTTAAGCAGTTTGGTATTTTAGAAAAACTCTACAAAAAGACGGTCTAGCGGACCGTCTTTCTCTTCTTATAGTCAAACACGAATAATGTTAAGTAGGCAAGTATCGAAATCGCACTAAGGATGAATCCTAGTTTAAATCCTTCTGGTACGAAGTACATATCGATCACGTTTTCGCCTGCTTGAATTGGAATGCCAATGAATCCACCATTGACTTGATACTTCTTCACTTCTTGACCATTGATTTGAATTTTCCAACCATCATCGTATGGAAGTGTTAAGACCATAAATGAGGATGCATCGCTTTCAATCAAACCATGCAATTGATTATCGTAGTAACTGATGTTCTGCATGAATGAACGACTATCACTCTGTATATATGCCTTGATTTCAGGGTAATCTTTGGCTTTGACCACAAGTAGATCGTTAAGAATAGCAGTATCGTTTTTATACTTCTCATCCAACACTGAATAAGTTGTAACATCTGTGTAACTAACGCCTAACGAACGGTAGCGATCATTCGCATAAATCATGAGAGAACCACGATATTGATCATTGATCAGTGTGAAATCTTGATGAGGTAATTCACTTTCATTGGTGACGATTGCGTATTTAACATTCAAGAAGTCAACTAATTGAGGATCTTTTATATTAAAAATCCAATTACTTTCAAAATCCTTTACTTGAGGTGCGATGTTTTTCAAGTCATTGAAACTTGGAGAATACGTTGAGTCATAGGTCATCAAACCATTTAGTTGGTAATGAATATTCATATTATGGCTGTATGACCAGTATAGAGACTCATGAGGCACGTATACACGATAATACAAGTTTGGATTATTGGCGTCCAGATCATTTAAGTAGTTGTTTAGTTCGTTCGGGTAAGATTGTAGAACTGAAGTAGCACGCTTCGTGAAATCCCATGTCACATCTTTATTCATTCGATTGAATGCGACATTGTAAGAAGCAAAACCAGCAAGTTCAACAAAACTCAATAAGATCAAGAGCGTAAGCATATACTTATTTCTTCGAAGTATAAGCAAAACCATTAAGCTGATTATTAAGAAATTAATCCCATAAATCATAAGGGTTCTTGGGAACGTCTCAAATAGAGTTGCAAGAGCATTAAGTTCATAGATTCGATATAAAAGAACAGCTGATCCTAGGAATAGATACAGTACAAGTGTTCCCATTAACACCTTCAGATTTAAATGATCCAATTGTGACAAGTATCGATTTGATACAAGAATATTGAAAATAATGAATAGGAAAGTCCAACGGAAAGATGCCTCACTGAATCCATGCATGACTGACCCTCCCATTGGAAAGATCAATATAATAATCATCACTAAATAAGCAATGAGTGTCGCAATTTTGAATTGCTTATCTTTATCCCACATTACTTGGGTAAGAAGAAGTGAGCTAAGAGAACCACCCCATAACAATAATTCACGTGTTGTATGATAACCCGTTTCAAACGGATTTTGTAAATAAATATAGGCATGAGTAGGTGTAAATAATGCAACAAGTTGATGTAAATAGATACGAGCCATATAAAACAAATCATTGAACCAGAACCCGCCAACTCGATCGCTACCAAACATATACAATACAGTTGGTATCGTTAAGACACTCGTAATGAGCACACCTAGGAAATAGTAAGCAATGATAATCAAAGTGGAAGGGATAAATTTCTTGAATCCTTTGTTGATTAGGTAGTATCGATATGAGAAATAAATGACTGTGAATAAGCTTAATGAGTAAAATAAATAATAGTTTGTAAACAACAAAATGGCGGTCGCCGCAATGAATAAAAGTTTTCTCTTATGATTTAAGTATGCTTCTATTCCAATTAGATAAAGTGGTAATAGGGCATAGAATGATGCAAACGAAAGCTGGCCGATGAAGAAAACTACCCAAGACGACAAAGCATAGCTTAAAGCGCCAATGACATTGACTTTATGATTCGAATTCAATTTTGAAAGGTAAAAGTAGAACAAGCTTCCTGATAAAATAACCTTGATTACAGTCTGAATCTCAAAAACCGTATAAAAATGAACTGGAAGCCATAAAGTTAAATAATTGAAAATATCTCCTAAAACATAGAACCCTTTAGATGCCCAAAAGTTATTCCCAAGAAACATTTTAAAAGAATAGAAAGGAAGAGTACCGTTCTTGATTAAGTTGCTGATACTGACCAGATTTTGAAGCTCTGAGTAAAAAGCATACCAAGATGGCTTGAGATCACCTCCATATTCAAGAGGTATATTTAGTATGATATATGGCCCAATCATGAGTGCTAGACCAGCAATCAATAATCCAAGTAATAAACGATAGTTTTTAAAGAAAGATGATTTCATTGTAATTCCCCATTTATGTCTATTTATTCCAATCTTCATTGTAGAAGACTAAACGAACATCAGGCATTATTCCAAAATAACGTCGGAAGACATCCATATGATAGACATCCCATTCTTCAATATCACCTGAATGAATTGAGTAGGAAGGATAACGAACCAGCCACGCTTCTTTAATTTCTGGATGATCTACATAATAATCAATCTGTGACTGTCTAAGTTGTGTTACCTCAGAAACGAAACGATATTTATCATAGTAATTGAGGCTCATTCTACCGATTAGAAGTATGAGAATAAAAGATAAACTAATTCGACCCCATTTAATGCTAAGTTCTTGAAACAATAAAGACGTCAATCCTATGATGAAGTAAACTGTATATAGACTTGAGCGGTAGCTAAAAATTGGGGACAACAGCATTGCACCATTGGTTAATCCTGCAAAAAGCAACAGGAATAAGGCGATTTGACGCTTATCACCTTTCAAAGCATAAAAGATGATGAAGAAGATGTTAATCGTGTAAATTGGCCAGAAAACCAAGTTAAACATGGACTGGTAATCTGTTAAGAAGTTTAGATTAAGTCCACTCAATCGTTGACTCAAGGTAAGACTCATACTTGAGAACATTGCGATAAATAGTATTAAGATTGAAATAAGACTAAACACTCTATTTTTTTGTGTTTCATAATAACGTTTAGCTAAAACGATGAGTAAGCCTAATGAAAAGAACAGTACAAGATAACGATGTTCAACGAACGTGAAACGAATAAAACTTGGATAGTTAATAGTGATCTGATCAATCAAACTAAGTTTCAACCATTCAGGATGGTCTCGTAATAATCGTAAATTTGCACCAGGTGACAATCGAAGGAGCATAAAGGAAACTAAACTTATTGCTGTATAGAGGAAAAGTGAAGGATTCCATTTCTTAGTTTTAAAATAAGCATAAACATAGACAAGTATGTTCATAGCGAGTAAAGCTGCAGAAATGTTTTCCATACTCATACCTACAATAATTAAACTGGCTATGCTGAAGACATTCTGGGCAACATTTAGTTGCTTATTATCCAAAACCAAGCGTTTTAGGTTATACAGGTACATTAGGCTAAGCGAGAGTGGAATCACATAGGTAGTTCCCATGAGCCACGTGTATGTTTCCATCCTAAGTTCATCTTTAACAGAAATCATCAGAAAGACGATGAGCGGTAAGGAAATGAGTTTCTTGTTTGTAATTGTTATTAGAAATAGGAGCAAGAAGATTGAAGAGAATAAAAATGGATTAAGTAAGTTCCAAACCCACTTGTTCGGTGTCACTAAGAACCCATACAGTTCTGAGAAAAAACGACCTGACCATGTAAAATAAAACTCAAAGGCAAGTTTGAATGGATTATAAAGTTGACCATTAACGGCATAACCCCAATCATCACCTGCTAAGGGGCTTAGATATGAGATCATAAGGAACAGTGCGAAAACAAATACCACAGAAAGGCCAAGCCCGATTTTTAGAGAGCGTTTCATGAAATCTCCTTTAAACATACTTTATTCTAAACTAAAGTGCTTTTATAAGAAAGCTCTGTTTAAACTTGTTGCTTTTTCTTGAATCTAATTAATAGAGAAAGGAAGACTATGATAGAAGTTGTAAATATTCCTATGGCGTATTTCAGGACTTTTGGGAAATAACGTGCAGTAATGACATTCTCTCCCGATTTACCTCTGAATCCAATAAAACCACCATTTACTTTTTCAATTTCTACTCTTTCACCGTTGTTCCAAACAGTCCAATCATCATCAAATGCAATCGAAGTTACAATCCATTTATCTTTATTCAAATCTATGGTTGCCTCAAACGCATTGTTTAGTAACTTTACATCAGTAGAGGCTTCATTGATAAGTGATGTATACCACTGAGGATATGTCTCATTAGGGTATTCGATGTAGGCTGAGTTTATAAACTCAGCTTCAGGCACACCATAAAGATTGCTCACTAGAATTTCTGCACGATCAAAGGTTTTCGTAGTATAAATGCTCGAGTATTGAGGTTCATAACTATAATGTGATTCAATAAGCGTGTCATCTAAGTAAAGATTGATTGTAACTTCTTCACTTCTTGGATAGTTGACGTATAGAATAGCATGTGATTGGTTTTGATCGAAATTGTAATTAAGTTCAGTACCAAAATCATCCAATTTGAAGAGTGTATTTGGATAATCTGGTTCTACATCTTGACTTGATTCTGTGACAACATTTGACATCAGTGTATGCATTTTCTGCAGACCGTTCAATTGCTTCCAAACATCATAATTTAACGTGTTTTCCATTGAGTAGATTAAAGGAACAAAGTAAGAATTTTTATAAATGTCGATGTTCTTATCATCATACTTTACACTTGTTACAAAAGTATAACCGAATGGCGGTGTAAATTTTTGTTGAGTATCAAACCAATATTTGGCTCCAAACATTGTTTTAAACTGCCATTTCCCAGGATTACTGCCAACAATCCATCCACCGGCACTAGCAATATTGTTTTGAATAAAAGAATCAATCTCGAAGTTATAGACAGATGAATAGAAACTGAACCCTAAATAGTCTTTGGACATGGAATTATTGAATCCTGCATCTTCTATCGCATCGATCCTGTAGGTTCCTAAATCCATTGACTGTATCGACTCAATCATTGTGAAGTCGGTTAATAAGTAACCTACCATATCATCATGACTCATTGAAGTGCTTTTAACTGGATTCAGAAAAATGTTGCCAAGACTAATATAACTTTCAAATATGATAAGTATAACGAGAATTAAACGTGGCCAACGATATCGTTTAACAAAAATAAAAACGAAAATATAGAATATTACTAAAATGACCAATAGAATTGAATTTCGAAAAGCAATATTCAGATAGACTTCGCTTTGCTGCAAGTTATAGCGGTTTGAAATGAAGAATGAGAGGAAGAATGAAGAGATAATTACAAAACCTGTACCAATAAGTATCAATGGATTAATTTCTTTTATTTCATCGACAACCATCGTTACTAATAAGGAAAGTAATAGTGTGAAGATAACCATCCAACGCGTATCATTACTGCCGTTGAGTAATACATAGGATGATGGAAATAAAGAAAGTACAAAGAAAATAGCGATGACTGAACCGAAGATAAACTTGCTTGACTTCTTAATTTTCAGAGTGAAAAATTGTGTAGCCAAAAGGGGTGTGATGATAAAAGAATAGACTGCAGAACCACCACTCCAACCATAAGATGGAACATTATTAACGTTTACAAATGGATTGAAATTGTTACGATCTACTACTGGAGAAAGAAAACCAGTTAAGAATCTAAACAAATCGAATCGATTCACCATTTTAAATAAGTCTAAATCAACATCCAGTCGTGAAGACCCTAACATAGCCGTTATTGTAGGTAGAAAAACCAAACTACCTAATCCAAGCCCTAATAGATAAAAAAACAGAAAGCGAAGGGATGTCTTTAGCATGTGTTTCCATGAAAAAAAAGGTTGTATCATCAAGTATCTAAAAAGTCCATAAACAAAGAAATAGACCGTGAAAAGATAAAGGAAGTATCCATTGATCATCGACATCAACATGATTGTCAGTGTGAAGCCAATGAATGATCCCTTATCAATGAAGTCTTCGATAAAATAAAGTGCTAAGGGTACAAATACAAAAGTATCGACAAAGTGAGAATAATTATAATATCCCATTGTGAATCCACAGAATGTAAGAATGCTTGCTCCTAAAAATGAAGAAAGCATAGATTTTCGGATCTTTGAGAAATATAGATAGGATGTCACAAAAAGCAAAAGTAGTTTTAAACTGTTAACATACAGGAATGCATAGGGTATTAAATCAATATTCGGAAGAATGTTAAAGATTAAACTAAATGGAGTGAAAAGAAAATAGTAACCGTGAACAAAAATGCTTGCACCAAAGAAATGATTCCAATCCCAAAGTGGGTAGCTGAAGCTATTAAACCATCGATATCCACGGATCACAAAACGAACACCTTGTTCAACCATGTCATAATCGAAAATCTGAATTGAGTTATTTGATATAACATAAAAAAGAATAAGCGAGAGAATTAAGTTGAAAGCTATTATGTGAGGCCAGTATTTCTTAAATATGCGCATGAATTGAGCTCCTGTACTAAAAGTTTGTAGAAATAGTAATAAAGTAGTTATGAAACTTGATGCTTAGATTGAAAAAAGTAAAACTAACACAATTTTAACACTAAAGATGATAATATATTTGCATGATATCGTTAATATGTTGTACTAACAACCTGAAAACTTATGAAGAGATGTTGCTCAATAGCCTAAAGGCTCAAAATATTGAGTATGAGGTAGTTTTGATAAATAACGAAGGCAAACAGTATTCATCTGCTTCGTCTGCTCTAAACGCTGGTGCAAAGTTGGCTAAAGGTGAGTATCTCATGTTTGTACATCAAGATATAACATTCCAAGACCCGTGCTTTTTAATGAACATTATAAAACATATTGATAATCTCAATGGTATTGTTGGAGTTGCAGGTTCTTTGGAAGAGAAAGGTGTTGTAACAAATCTTCGACAAGGTGCACAAAAGCAACTAGGTGGAGAGCTGACACTCAGTGAACCAATGAAAGTTCAGACATTGGATGAAGTTCTCATCGCTTGCCATCGATCTGTTTACGAACTCGTTAAGTTTGATGAAATCACATGTGATGATTGGCATTTGTACGGTGTTGACTTTTGCTTATCAGCTGCAGAAAAGGGGATTGAATCCTTCGTAGTTCCTGATGAAATCTACCATAAATCAAGTGGTAAGATTTCGCTCGGTTATGCTCTTTCACTTCGAAAAGTTCTTAAAAAACACAGAAAGACATTTAATAAGATTTATACTACCTGTTCTGTTTCAAGCACCAAACCTTTGCGTGCAACGCAATACGTCGCTGGATTGATTTGGGATCATGTCATCATTGGTAGATAGAGGGAAAATATGTCTAAAAGCATTTTAAAAAATTTATCTTACAATGTGCTGCTTCAAATCGTTTTAATGGTTTTACCATTAGTTTCAATTCCATATGTATCGCGTGTATTGGGAGCGGAAGGAATTGGGACATATAGTTTCACATTGTCCATAACACAATACTTCATAATACTAGGAACCCTTGGGATAGCATTATATGGAAATAGACAAATTGCATATGTACGTGATGATGTTCATGAAATGTCACGTACTTTTTGGTCGATTTTTTTCTTAAGACTTGTATCTACAAGCATAGCCTTGGTTAGCTACTACATCATATTTTGGTTTGATACAAGTTATCGAGACATCCGACTTCTACAATCAATACACATTATTGCAGCAATATTTGACATTACTTGGCTGTTTATCGGTATTGAGGACTTCAAACGAATCGTCACTCGAAATTTACTCATAAAGATTCTTGGTTTGATTGCCGTATTTGTTTTTGTGAATGATGTTAACGATGTCTTCATTTATACTTTGATAAATGTAGGTATGTCGGTCTTTAGTAGTCTTATTATGTGGCTGTATGTTCCAAAGATTATCGTTAAAGTGTCAATAAAACGAAGTGATTTAAAACAACATTTTAGTCCTGTGCTTCGATTGTTCATACCTCAAATCGCATCACAAGTGTATGTGTTGCTTGATAAAACAATGTTGGGTTATCTAGCTGATGTTGAACAGGTCGGTTTTTATACTCAAGCGGAAAGAATTATTAAATCTGTACTTGAGGTTATATCTGCATTGGGTGTCGTTATGTTACCAAGAATGAGCAACATATTCGCAAGTGGAAATTTCGGAAAAATGAAAGAGTACTTAAACACGAGTCTAGTCGGTGTCAGCTATGTTGCATTACCTATGGTTTTGGGTATTATGGGTGTCACAATTGAATTTGTTCCCTGGTTTTTCGGAAATGGATTCGATGAAGTAAAATTACTCATGATTATGCTTTCGCCGATATTGTTGTTTATTACATTAAGTAGTGTTTTAGGTGTGCAGTATCTTCTACCTTCAAACCGTGTAAATGAGTTTACGATTTCAATCGTCTCAGGTGCGTTTGTAAATCTAATGCTAAATTGGTTACTCATTCCTGGATTAGGAGCAATTGGTGCAGTCATTGGAACTTTAAGCGCAGAATTCACTGTTTTCTCAATCCAACTCTTTTTTCTTAGAGAGACTATTGATTTTAGAAAACTGTTACGAGGATGGGTACGCTTTTTGATCGCAGGTATCCTAATGCTTTTTGCGGTTCGTGTTATAGGTGCATTTGGATCCGAGTCCAGCTTTACCACAATAATTCAAGTAAGTATAGGAGTTGTCATTTATATAGTATTACTATCCTTGATGAAAGATGAAACAAATCAACAAGCGCTTTTAATTATATGGAAAATGGTATATTCGCTTAAGAATCGAATTGGTTTTCTCAAAACTCACTGAATAGACGAATTCTAGAGTATTATGCTATGATAAACAACGGGGTTAAATATGACGAATAAAACAAAAAATCGAATACACCGCTATTTCCAAGTCTCATTTGTTTTGCTTCTAGTAACAGGATTGATTGCAGGAACTCTTTTTTACCTAAACATTAGTAATTATTTTTCTGGTGATGGTGAAAAAGTAGTCTTTTCAAATGAATTATATAAAATAACAGGGAATCCGACACAACTTCAGAAGGATCTTTTTAAGGAACTCACAAACGAAATAGAAAAGAGTTCAGAAGAAAATGAATTTACCATTGTTGGACTTGTAGTTGAAAATTTTATTGCTGATTTTTATACTTGGACAAATAAAGTTGGGACATATGATATAGGTGGAAAAGACTTTATCTTTGCGACTGAGTTTACCAATTTTGCTGCTACATCAAGACGATATAACTATAATGCCATGAGCACCTATTTATCCAATGGCATTAACCAGAAAGATTTAAATGAGGTTTTGGATATCGAAATTCTTTCTGTCAATTATGCATATCCATATAATTACTACGGAAAAGAGTATCCAAGTTATTATGTTGAGGCATCATGGACTTACAAACCAAATGAAGTAATTGACTTATCGATTTTTCCCACTTGGTCAGCGTTTACACTTATAAAAAATGAAAATGGAAGATATGAAATAGTGAGGTTCTATTAAAATGCAAAATCTATTCAAACCTAAAAATGCAGCATTGATCTTACTATTCTTGCTAACGTATTTACTATATTTTGCTACTTTCTTTATGACTTTGAGATATTCAAGACTAAACTTAACACTTTATGTAGCTTTGTTTGTAGTCTTATTTATCATAATCCTATTTTTTAGCATATTATTTTATGAAGGAATTGTTGAACGCAAGAAAAAACTACGTACGTTTGGTGTGGTTGGACTTGTTCTACTTTCACTATTACTTAGTACGGTTTCTTTCTATTTATACAGAGTAAATGCAAGCATAAGTAAAGTTATTGCAGATCCAAATCAGTTGATTTCTGTTGAAACTGCTTTTGTAACTTATGATGACACGAAAATAAGTGACATTAAAGATATGCAGAACACAATAGTCGGAATACTATCCAACTCGGAAAACTTGGATCGTAATTCGCATGTAAAAGCAGAGTTAGAAAGCAACAGCTTGAATTTGGAATATCGAGAATATCTTTCCTATAATGATCTGCTTCTAGGCCTATTTAGTGAGGAAATTGAAGTTGCTTCTCTTCCTGCTGATTATTATAATCAATTTTCTGGCTATGAGGGTTATGAAGAATATCTTGAAAAAACCAAGACAATCCATACATTTAAAACTGAAATGGAAACAACAAATGAGACTGTCGAAGTTGATGTGTCAAAAGAACCGTTTTCTATTTTAATTATGGGTAATGATGGTGGTAGAACGGACTCATTGATATTAGCAACATATAATCCACTGCGTTTGGAAGTTACAATGACTAGTATTCCACGTGATTCGTACGTACCAATTGCTTGTTATCCAAACCAGCAAAAAGATAAGATTGGTCATGCATTTTCAGTCAGTCGTGATTGTGCGATTGAAACAGTTGAGAATCTATTTGATGTTGATATAAACTTTTATGTTGTCGTTAACTTCCAAGGCGTAGTAGAAATTGTAGATGCGTTGGAGAA
>Ga0265295_1007572_pt1 | contig 12435 bp, 11 predicted proteins | sample Munlansysbiofilm_FD_192503 | JGI IMG/M metagenome (GOLD analysis project Ga0265295, IMG submission 192503) | Leachate microbial communities from a municipal landfill in Southern Ontario, Canada - Methane capture system biofilm | ecosystem: Engineered > Solid waste > Landfill > Unclassified ... | reverse complement strand
CATTTGAGGCGCGGCTCATAGCGCTCGCCTGTTCGGAAGTTCCGGAAGGAAACTGCCGGTGGACTGTCAGGCTGCTTGCCGACAAGGCTGTAGAACTCAATCTTGCGCCATCTGTTTCACACATGACATGGAGGTCCAAGTGATTATGGGGCACCTTTTGAAAAACCGTTTCGTTACATTTTTCAATGGGAATGGCGTTTCGCCTGGATTCCTGGCTTTGAAAGCAAAACTCAAAACAATCTTCCGTGTATATTTCTCGATATCGGATCAATTGAAGATATTGCTGAAATTGTTGGCAAGTGAAAAAACGCTAGCAAGATATTTCAGCGGACCCAAACACTCCACGGCATTTTGCCCATTCCTTCGGCATTGATGCGCAAACGTCGCTTCTAGTTCGAGCTCGCCGAACATGGGCGTTATGACTTTTTTTTGGCGATTCTCGTGTGGTTTTTTTGTGGGTTTTTGAACCCACGGGAAACCACACGAGACTACGCGAAGCTACGTAAGTAGCTGAAATACGGTGAGGTAAAGCGGCTATCATCCTCCTGTCACGCCGGAGGCCGTGGGTTCGAGTCCCATCGGCCCCGCCATAGAAATCAAGGGTTTAAGGTCAAATGATCTTAAACCCTTTTTCTTTTGTGGACGACGGGGTGGGGCGAATGGACAAAACTGGCGAAATGGACTGAATGGACGCTGTGGACTTGGCCAAGAAAACGTGAGTTGGCGGTTTTTTTCGTTCATTTTTTGATTCAGCTCGTTGCCCGGTCCATTGGGTCCATTCATTCCATTGGGCCCATTGGCACCATTCAGCCCGCTGCGCCCAGCCGGGCGGCTTACTCCTTCTCCCCTCTTCCGCGTTCTTTCCGGCAATCAGTGCGTACTCGGTACAGGCGCTCCGTAAACCCGCCTTCGTTTATGAAGACACGGACCAGTGACGCAAGCTGGCGGTCCAGCAGGACGCAGGTGATTTCGATGAAAGTCAGGGCCGCGTTGGCGACGATGTCCTGATAACCGGGATGGGCCGTGCGAGTTTCGACAGCCAGTAGCGGCTTGTTCTGAAGAGCGCCTGCACCCTCCTCTTGCGATCCGGCATGCTCCTTGTGCAACGCTTAACCCCTGACTTCCCGCGCCCATGCGGCCACCTCGTCGGCAGTCACGCATCGCCTGGCCACCAGGGAGGCGCGACGCGGATCGTCGGCGGGCCATTGAGGCAGACCGCGCTGGCGCAAAAAAATCCTCATAATCGAGAAGCGGTTCCTCAAGGCTGGCCCGGGCCACGCTGCTCAGCTTGAGTGCCGTTTTCTTGGATCTCCCGCTGGCCTCGCTGCCTTCGGCGATGTTCTGAACTCCGCCACGCGACGCCCGGATGATCTGATCGCGCGTACGGCTGCCCACGGGGACATAACGCGCGCAAAACCGCGCCGTGACGTCATAGCACAGCCGCGCAAGCTGGAATGGCTTCAGCTTTCTGTACCCGCCATGCCTGGCAGTGATCGGCTCCGCCACGCCCTTTCAAAGCGACGACTCCTGCCTTCGATGAGCGGCGTCGGCCCACCGCCCAATGACCACTCTGCCCGCAAGGTCTCACGGGATGTCGATCTCCCGGACCACCGAGATCACGTCCTTTCCGGATCTGGTCAGGCGGAATTCACCCCGGTACCGGCCAGGAATCCAGGCCGCTCCGCGTTTCTTTCCAACATAGCGCATGGCCTTGGCTTGATTTCGCTCCTGGGTCTTACGGGATTCGGCCAGGACCTGATTGTCGGGTCCCGTAAGCCGCACGGTCCAGACATCCCCTGTCTGAGGCCCGAAAGCCTGTACGCCGAAGACCAGAACGGTCGGCGGGTCCGCGCGGTCTTCGATCCACCCCTCGCGGCGCAACAGGGTGATGGAATCCTTGGGCGGCGCGTCGAAGAACCCGGCTTCGAGCAGTCCGCTGGACTGATAGCGCAACACCGGAGATTCAAGGGCGAGCCAACTCCACAGCGGCTGGCGACGCGCTTCGCACCCGTTGGAGCAATCCCCGGTGAACGGATCCACGAACCGCCCCTCATCGCGCACGCTGATCTCCAGATGCGGAAATTCCGTGACTCCGGACAGCCCGATCAGTCCGAGTCTTTGCCCGGCCCGGACAAACTGGCCTGGCCGCACGGCCACGGAACCTTGGCGCAAATGGCTGTACTGGGTCTCGTATCCACCGTCATGAACCACGACCACGCCGTTGCCAGCCTCGCGGTTCCTGACCGACGCCATGCCGCGCACGGAAATCTCCCCTTCGGGCTCCCCGTCCCGCACGGCCCGCACCACGCCGTCGGCCACAGCCAGCACGGGAACCCCGCGCTCCATGTCGGCGTAGGAAACCCGGATGTCGGTTCCTGTGTGCCCATTGTAGGAAAGGAAGCCGCAAAGATAATCCGCGTAACGCTCCGACGCGTCGTGGTCGAAGTAGTTCTGCGTGAAGCACGTCTGCGCCTCGGAGCAGTCCACGGGCAGGCGCATGGAAAAACCCAGACCGGAAGCCGGCAGAAGCACAAACGTCGCAACGCCAAGAAGTATTCCGAAAATAATCATTCCCGGATGTGTCTTGCGCCTTTTAACAAATCTCAAATCACCGCGATTGCGGCCTCCACGACCATGATACGCGTCAAGCCAGGAATTTCGCACCAGCACCTCCACCGCTCTTCATCCATGACAATGTCATCGCGGTCCCCTGACCCTGTGAAACAGCGAGCAACGACGAGTCGCGCTTCGTGGCCGCGAAAAATGCGCGCCCAACCGACCGCATTGCCGTCATTTCCTGCCGCGCTGGCTCAAAAGCAGGTACAACAGCCCCATCTTGCCCGCAGATCGAACCGCTTGATCGAAAGATGGGTCATCCTTGTCATGCAGTTCTGCCGCTCTTCGGGCATCCTGCATATAACGATGCAGCCGTTCAGCGGGAACACGAGTTTCGCAATGGGACGCATCCCATCGCACCTGAACGCTATCGTCATCCAATGCGGTGACATACCCGGACTCGATGCTGACGGCGCTTCCTTGAATCACGACGACATGCGCCCTGTCGCCTTTGCTCCAAGGCATGTCCGCCGCGCACGAAATCGATGTTAGGGTCAAGAGGAATAATACGCACGTAAAAATCAGAATCGAAATCGTTGATGAAGAGTTCCATTTTCTTTCAAAAAAAGGCATCTGCGCACCCCCGCAATGAAAACCAGAGAAAACGCACCTCATTATTCACAAAGAACAAATATATAGGATTTCTAATTTTTTGAAATAATGAAAACAGTGACAAGAAGCATGCAAAACCTAGTACAAAATACGTACTCACATGACGCGAAAATACTGAACCCAGCGAATGTCTTCAGGAATGGCGAGCATCAACAAAAGACGTTCACGAGCGCCGTCCTCTCGCGGATTCATGGATCTGCGCAATCAAAAAGGGCCGGAATTCCTTCCGACCCCTTGGGCGAATCAATACGGTGATGCTCGGGCGCGACCGCCGCCATGCCCTACATGAGCGACGGCAGAAAGGTCACAATCCGGGGGATGAGAAAAAGGAGCGCAATGCCGGCGACCGTGGCCACCAGAAAGGGGTAGATGCCGCGAAAGATGGATTCCAGGCTGATGTTCTGCTTCATGGCCGTGGTCACGCCGTAGACCACGTAGACATTGATGCCCACGGGGGGGGTGATGACCCCCATCTCCGTGACCAGCACGATGATGACCCCGAACCAGATGGGATCGTAGCCAAGATCCATGACCACGGGGTAGAAGACCGGCACCGTCAGCATGATCATGGCCAGGGAATCCATGAAGCATCCGCCGACGAAATAGATCAGCACGATGATGGCCATGACCGCCAGGGCCGGGACCTCCAGCCCTCCGATATAGCTTGCCGTGGTGAAGGGAATGCGGGTCACGGCCAGGAATTTGCCGAAAACCACGGCTCCGGCCACCAGGAAGAGAATCATGCACGAGGTGCGCAGCGTTTCTTCCAGCGACTTCATGATCAGCCGCCAGTTCAGTTGCCGCCGCGCAAGGCCCAGCACCAGGACGCTCACCGCGCCCACCGAGGCCGCTTCCGTGGGCGTGAACCAGCCCTTGAACAGACCCGCCAGGACCACGGCGAAGATGATCAGGGTGTCGGTCAGCCCGGTCAGGGACCTGAACCTGGCCGCCCAGGAGAAATGTTCGGCCACGGGGCCGTATTCGGGATGGCGGCGGCAGGTGACATAGACGGCGCACAGGAAGAGCGCGGTCAGCAGAAAGGCGGGCATGATGCCGGCCACGAAGAGCTTGCCGATGGATTGCTCGGTCAGCACCCCGTAGATGATGAGCACCACGCTCGGGGGCATGATCATGCCGAGTCCGCCGCCCGCAGCCACCGCTCCCGCCGCCAGACGGTCACGGTATCCGAAGCGCTTCATCTCCGGAATGGCCACCGTGGCCATGGTCGCGGCCGTGGCCGGACTTGACCCGCAGACCGCGCCGAAGGCGGTGCAGGCCGAAACCGTGGCCATGGCCAAACCGCCTCGGATGTGTCCGAAAAAGTGATAGGCCGTGGAGAAAAGCCGCCTGCTGATGCCGGCATTGAAGGCCAGCTGTCCCATGAGAATGAAGAGAGGGATGGTGGTCAGGTCGTAGGAGACAAAGACCTCGTACATGCTGCGGCTGAGCATGTTCAATCCGCCCTGAACGGAAGTCAGCACCGAAAAGCCCACCAAGCCGACAACGCCCATGACAAAGGCCACGGGCATGCGCGTGGCGAAAAGCAGGAGCATGATCGCGATGCCCAGAAATCCGATTCCGGCCGGGCTCATGATTTCCTCCATTGACGCACAAAGAGCGCGAAATCGACGAGCATGGCCAACGTGCCCACGGCGAAGCAGGCGCAGAGCGCATACAGGAGCAGGTATTCGGGCAGGCCCAGATTCATGGAGACTTCGCCTGAAAGATGCTTGTCCCGCGCATAGGCGCCCATCATGAACGTGACCACGGCAAAAAAGAGAATGGACAGAATCTCGCGCAGCAGCTTGAGCCGACGCCGCACCGTGGTCGACATGAGCTGCACGAAGACCTCCACCCCGATGTGCGAGCGATGGGAATGGGCATACGGCAAGGACAGCCCCAGGGCCAGAACGGCCAGAAAGGTGACGACCTCCTCGGAGCCGAAAATGGGGCTGCGATTGAGCCGGCCGGTAATGTCGGCCACGGTCAGAAACGCCATGCCCAAAAGGCACAGGCATCCGCCGATGCGCATCACGCTTCCGATGCGGGCCATAATCTTTTCAACGATCTCCACGAACACTCTCCCGTTCTTGCATGACGCAGGGGCAGGAGCCTTGCGGCTCGTGCCCCTGCGATTATCGGACAAAACCAGATTATTTCAAATTGGCGCGCATGAATTCAAGCACGGCCTTGCCGTCCGCACCGACCTTGGAGCATTCGGCCTCGTACTCGCCGAAGATGGGTTCCATGGCCTTGGTCCAGCGCTCGGCCTCGGCCGGGTCCAGGGTGACCACGGCATTGCCCTGCTGGGCCAGGAAAAATTCCAAACCTTCCGTGTCGCTGTCATCCCAGGCCTGCCCGTGCTTGGGCGTCCATTCACGGCTGACTTCGGTCATGGCCTGCTGCGCTTCCGGGGAAAGGGACGCCCAGACATCCTTGTTGATGACCACGAAAAAAGTGGTCGTGTAGGCCACGGCGGTGGTGTCCGTCAAATAGTCAACAACTTCGCCCATTTTCCAGCCCTTGTTGGTTTCAACGGGATAGATTCCGCCGTTGACCACCCCCTTCTGGATGGACTGGTAGGAGTCGGGCATGGACATGGCCACCGGGTTGCCACCCAGGGCGGTGATGACGCTGGCGCTGTTGCCGGTGGCGCGGATCTTCATACCCTTAAGCTCTTCCATGGAGGTGACGGGCTTGCCTGCGGTATGCAGCTTGCCCGGGCCGTGGGCGTGAAAATACAGGACATGCACGTCGTCGAATTCCTTGGGCTTGAACTGCTCGTACACGGCGTTGGCCAGGGCCGTGGCCTGCACGCCACTGGTGTAGCCCATGGGCAGATCGACTCCGGACAGGACCGGGAAGCGCCCCTTGGTGTAGCCGAGGGCCGAGAGACCGATGTCGGAGATGCGCTGCACCACGCCGTCGTAGCAGTCCTTGGGCTTGGTCAGGGTACCGGCCGGGTAGTAGTCGATGACCACCTGACCGCCACTGCGCTTCTCGACCTCGCGGCACCACTCTTCGGCCAGGATCGACTGGACGTGGGTCGGCGGGAAGAAATTGCTGTAGGACAGCTTGACCGGCCCGGCGGCCATGGCCGGAGCCGAAAGTCCCAGAACGATGAAAGCCAGGGTCGCGACCCGTAAGAACAGCCTCATGACAACAATCCTCCGTGTGAAAAAGTGGGGCCGCGCACCATGCGCGAACCCGGTTATTCCTGGTCGTCCAGGGCGTTGGCCAGGGCCAGCTTCATGGCTGCCCGGCGAAAATCCGTGCGGTCGATGGTTCCCGTCCCGAGCAGGGAGTGGATCAGAAAACCCTCGAACAGGGCCGTGTTCAGCGCTCCGATCTTGGGAGCCGGATAGCCGCTTTTGACGTAGGGCGCGACGATGTCGTCAAAAATCTCGTCGGAAAGACGATACAGGGACTGATTGAGCTGGGCTCGCAAATCCTCGTTGCGGGAGGCGTGGATGGTGAATTCAAGAAAGACCGAACTCCAGTTGCGGTCGTCGATCATGGTCTCCAGAAAATCGAGAATGCGGTCCATGACCTCTTCCAGACTGCGGGCATCCCGCAGAGCCGCATCGCGCATGGCGCGGTAGGACTGCATCTTGTCCGCGATGATGGCCAGCATGATCTCGTCCTTGCTCTGCCAGTGCCGGTAGAAATTGCCCTTGGCATAGCCCGCGTCGGAGGTGATCTCGGCCACGGTGGTGGCCACGAAGCCCTTGGCCGCGAACAGTTTTTCCGCCGATTCCAGCAGTTCGCGCTGCGTCTGGAGTGATTTTTCCTGCTGTTTTCTGGCCACGGGGCTCCTTATTGGATCATGGTCATAAAGTGACCGGAAGTCATTTTGTGACCAAGTATTCTCATGCCGCCGATCTGTCAAGCATCGGCTGCTTTCAGGATTTCTTGACACCCCTCAAGGCCGCGACTAGCGTCTTCTCCACTTCGGATACCTTAGGGTGTAAAAGGGAATCCCGTGCGAATCGGGAGCGGACCCGCCGCCGTAAGTTTCAACAAAGCCATGCTCCACGCTGTCCACTGGAATCGGTTCCGGGAAGGACGAGAATGGTGAAACGAGCCGGAAGACCTGTCCGAGGTCCAACCACAGTCAGTACTGCCTGCAACGGGGGTTTTGCGGGCCGCGCCATTGGACAGTCGTCCTCTTTTCACTCACCGCCCCCGCCAAACCTGGAGGTCTCATGTTCAAAGCCTCGCATGTTTGCGGACTCATTCTTTTCCTTTTTCTGCTCGCCCTGTGCGGCCCGGCCCTGGCCGGACACAAGGAGCGGCCCCCGAAAAAGGGCATTCTGCTGGTAGCCTTCGGCACCACCGTGCCCGAAGCCCGCAGCGCCCTGGACCATATCGGTGAAAAGGCGGCGCAGCGCTTTTCCGGCCTTGAGATTCGGTGGGCCTATTCCTCGCGCATCGTGCGCGAAAAGCTCGCCGCCCAGGGCCGGCACTTCGACTCCCCGGCCATGGCTCTGGCGCGGATGATGGACGACGGCTTCACGCATGTGGCCGTGCAGTCGCTGCACATCATCCCCGGCGATGAATTCCACGCCTTGAAGCAAACGGTCGACGCCTTCTCCGGCCTGCCCAAGGGCATGGACAGCGTGGTGCTGGGCCTGCCGCTGCTGGCCGAACCGGATGACGTGGAGATGTGCGCCAAGGCCATCATGGCCAGCCTGCCGCCCGGACGCAAAAAAGGCGAGGCCGTCATCCTCATGGGGCACGGCACCCATCATCCCGCCAACATCTATTATCCCGGCCTGCAATATTCCCTGAACAGGCTCGATCCGCTGGTGCTGATCGGCACCGTCGAGGGCACGCCCTCGCTGGACGACGTGCGGCAAACGCTCAAAAACAGCGCGGTATCCAAAGTCTATCTCGTGCCCTTCATGGCCGTGGCCGGGGATCATGCGGTCAACGACATGGCCGGCGACGAGGAGGATTCCTGGAAGTCCGTGCTCAGGGCCGACGGCCTGACCTGCGTTCCCGTCCTGCGTGGAACCGCGCAGATCCCCGCTTTCGTCGAGCTCTGGCTCAATCATCTGCAGGCGGTCCTGGAGCGTCTGCCCTAGCCCCATGAACGACACGCGACACATCCGGGCATGGCTGGCCATGGCGGCCGCCGTGCCCCTTTCCATCTACGCGGCCCTGTTTTTCGGGTCCTACCCCTTGTCCGCCGATGCCATCCACCAGGCCATCGGGGCCATGCTCCATGGCCAGGCCGAGACCCAGGCCCTGGTCATCGTGCGCGACATACGCCTCGGCCGCATTCTGCTCTCCTTTCTGACCGGAGCGGCCCTGGCCGTGTCCGGCGGCGTTTTCCAGGGCCTCTTGCGCAACCCCCTGGCCGACCCGTTCACCCTGGGCATATCCAGCGGCGCGGCCTGCGGGGCGGCCCTGGCCCTTGGCCTGGGCTGGACGGTGGCCGGGCTTTCGACCCTTCCCCTGGCCGCCCTGGGCGGAGCCTTCGCCGCCATGATCCTGGTGCTGGCCATGAGCAGGCTGGCCGGGGATTTCTCCCGCGAGAGCCTGGTCCTGGGCGGCATCGTCGTCTCCACCTTTCTCGGCGCCCTCATCGCCCTCATCAAAGCGCTGAACGAAGAGTCCGTGGCGGCCATCGTGTTCTGGATCATGGGCAGCTTCCAAGGCCGGGGATTCGAGCACATCGAGCTCATGTTGCCCTACATGGCAGTCGGCTGCGCCCTGGTCCTTCTTCTGGCCCGCGAGCTCGACATCCTGGGGCTTGGGTCCGAACAGGCGGCCCAGGTCGGCGTGTCCGTGGGCCGGGCGCGCATCGGCCTGCTGGTCGGAGCCGGAGTGCTGACCGCCGCGGCAGTCAGCGTGTCCGGGATCATCGGCTTCGTCGGCCTGGTGGTGCCCCATCTGGTGCGCATGCTCATCGGGCCGGACTCCAGGCCCCTGCTTCTTTTCTCGGCCCTGGGCGGCGGAATTTTGCTGCTCTGGTCCGACGTCCTGGCCCGCACCATTCTTTCGTACGGAGCGGAACTGCCCGTGGGCGTGGTCACGGCCCTGTTCGGCGGCCCCTTTTTCTGCCTGATCCTGGCCAGGGGGCGCAGACCGTGAGCACCCCAATGATCGAGATCACAGACCTGAGCACTGGCTACAAAGGGCTGCCGGTGCTTCGCGGCATCTCGCTCACTGTCCGCGAGGGCGAATTCACGGGCATCCTCGGCCCCAACGGCAGCGGCAAGACGACCCTCATCCGCGCTCTGTCCGGGGTCCTGCCCTGCGTCTCGGGCAGCATCCGCATCGCGGGCCAGGACATCAAGACCCTGCCGGCCAAGGCCCGGGCCCGGCAGTGCGCCACCGTGGCCCAGAAAAACCCCGGCCTGTCCGCAGTGCGCGCCCGGTCGCTGGTGCTCATGGGCCGCTACCCGTACATCTCCTTTCTGGGCGGATATTCCCGGCACGACCATCTGCGTGCGCGGGAAGCCATGCAGGAGACGAGCTGCCTGCACCTGGGGCAGCGCAGCACAGAGGCCCTTTCCGGCGGAGAATTGCAACGGGTCATCACCGCCAAGGCCCTGGCCCAGGACACCAGGCTGCTGCTGCTGGATGAGGCCGCGTCCAACCTCGACGTGGCCCGGACCATGGATCTCTACGAGCTGCTCAAGGTCAAAAACGCCGCCGGCCTGACCATCCTGACCGTGGCCCACGACCTGAACCTGGCCGCCCTCTATTGCCAGCGCCTCGTCTTTCTGAAAAACGGTTGCGTCGCGGCCGACGGCCCGACCCGTGAAATTTTTACGGCCCAAACCTTGAGTGAGATTTATGAAACACCCCTTGCCGTGGCTGCGCATCCCCTCACCGGGGCTCCCCAGGCTTATCTGGTGCCTCGTGCTTAACCTTTTCCTGTTCCAGCTCCCTGCAAGCGCCCTGGCGGCAATCTCCGTCACCGACGATCAGGGGCGTCAGATCAGTCTGGATGCGCCCGCGAGCCGGATCATCGCCCTTTACGGCGCTTTCAACGAGATCCTGGCCGACCTTGGGCGCGAAGACCTGCTCATCGCCCGCACGGCCGCCGATGACCTGCCTGCGTCCATCCAGGCCAAACCATCCATCGGCACCCACCTGCGCCCCAACGCGGAACTGATCCTGGGTCTTGCGCCCGATCTGGTCATCCAGCTCGGCGGACGGGGCGAGGCCATGGAGCCGGTGCGCTTTTTGGAAAAACGGGGCCTGAACGTCGCGGTCTTTGATCTTGAAAATTTCGAGCAGCTTTTTTCAGTCATGGAACGTCTGGGCACGCTGACCGCAAGCTCGGACCAGGCCGCCAAGCGCATCGCCTTCATGCGCTCGGAACTTGCGCGCATCGAAGCCGCCGCCCCGCGCCCACGAATCTTCTTCGAGGCGCGCTACCCCACGCTTCTGGCGGCCGGACAGGGTTCCATGGCTTCGGAAATAATAGCCAAGGCCGGCGGGGAAAACTGCGTCGCCGCTCCGGACAAGCTTGTGCGCCTGGGCGAAGAGGAGCTTTTGCGCCTTGATCCCGACATCTACCTTGTCCAGGAGGGGCCCATGAACCCCCGCCCCGTGCCCATGGCCGAGCGCCATCTCTTTCGCACCCTCGCCTGCGTGAAATCCGGCCAGGTCCATGTCGTGGACCAGAAGGTCTTTTCACGGCCCGGTCCGCGCAGCCTGGAGGCCGTGCGCCAACTCGCAACCATCATATCAAACTGGAAAAAGGAGGTCCGACCATGAGCGGCCATCTCTACGGCATCGGCGTCGGCCCCGGAGACCCTGAACTCCTGACCATCAAGGCGGCCAAAGTGCTTGGCCGGGTGGACCTCATCCTGGCGGCGTCCTCGACCAGGAACGACGACTCCCTGGCCCTCGACATCGCGCGCCCCCATGTGAAGCCGGACGCGCGCGTCATCCGTCTGGGCTTTCCCATGAGCCGCGACGAGGGCACCCTGCAGACGGCCTGGGTGGATAACGCCCGCCTGGTTCTCAAAGAGCTTGAAGCGGGGCACGATGCGGCCTTCATAACCCTGGGCGACCCCCTACTCTATTCGACCTTCGCCTACCTGCTGCGCACCCTGCGCGGCCTGGCCCCGGAGCAGGCGGTGACGGTCATCCCCGGCATCACCTCTTTCCAGGCCGTGGCCGCGGCCACGCAGACCGTGCTGGCCGAGAGCGCCCAGAACCTGCTCATCCTGCCCGGCATCCGCGAGGCCGGGGAGCTGCGCAAGAGCCTGGAGGGCGCGGACAACGCCGTCATCCTCAAGGCCTACACCAATTTTTCCGCCATTCGCGAGCAGCTGCGCACTTTTCCGACCCCGACCCATTGCGTTTTCGCGTCAAGAATGGGCATGAAGGAACAGTTCATCACGCGCAGCCTGGACGAGGCCCCGGACAACCCGACCTACCTCTCGCTCATGCTGCTGACCAAAAACGAATCACTTTGAACCAAGGATACGCATATGCCCAAAGCCATCGTCATTGCCGGCACCTCCAGCGGGTGCGGAAAGACCTCCGTCACTCTGGGCCTGATGAAAGCCTTCGCCCGCAAGGGCATGGTGGTGCAGGGCTTCAAGTCCGGGCCTGATTTCATCGATCCCGGCCTGCACCGCATGGCCTCCGGCCTACCCAGCCACAACCTCGACGGCTGGATGCTTTCCGCCGACGAAATCCATCGCATCTTCCGCCGCAACCACGAGGGCTGCGACATTTCCATCATCGAGGGGGCCATGGGTCTCTTCGACGGCATCGGGGCCGTGAGCGAAGAAGGCTCGGCCGCGCAACTGGCCAAAATTCTGGGCGTGCCCGTCATGCTGGTGGTCAACGCGCGCGGCATGGCCCGCTCGGCGGCGGCGCTGGTCAAAGGCTACGCCGAATTCGACCCGGACCTGCGCCTGGACTCCGTGCTCTTCAACATGACCGGCAGCCCCACCCACGGACAGATCCTGGCCCAGGCCATGGAAGGCCGGGGCATAAAGGTCCTGGGCAGCCTGCCGCGCCAGGCCGACCTGCCCCTGCCGTCCCGGCACCTCGGGCTGGTCACCGCCGAAGATCTGGACCGCCGCGAGGAGCGTCTGAACGTTCTGGCCGACTGGGTCGAGGCCTCCATCGACCTGGACGCCCTGCTGGAAGCCTTGCCCGAATACTCCCTGCCATCGCTCAGCGACGGCGGGGTCAAGATGCCGGAAATCCGCATCGGCTACGCCCGCG
>Ga0265295_1007571_pt1 | contig 12438 bp, 10 predicted proteins | sample Munlansysbiofilm_FD_192503 | JGI IMG/M metagenome (GOLD analysis project Ga0265295, IMG submission 192503) | Leachate microbial communities from a municipal landfill in Southern Ontario, Canada - Methane capture system biofilm | ecosystem: Engineered > Solid waste > Landfill > Unclassified ... | reverse complement strand
TGAATTAATGTAAGGCAGAATTCCTGAAGACATATCAAAAATATATGTAAAACCTTGTTCTTTCCCTATTTTTAAGATAGCATCGTTAGCTTTTTTGAATATTGGAGCGAATAAAAGGTTTTGTAACTGTTGATACTCTTGACCTGAACTCTGTTGAATTTGCTCAAATCTAGCCTGCATCTCCTGTAACTCTTTTTGCTTTGCCTCAAGAACGGCAGCTGTCCAAGTAGCCTGTTTTTGCTGGTAAGTATTAAGTTTAGTATTGAACTCAACTTGCATAGCCTCCATTGTTTCGCTAACATCTGCAGAGTACTTCTCTAGTTTGGCAACAGCACTATCTCTCTCTGGCATTAAAGCAACAAGCTCCTGTGAATTCAGGTGCCCGAATTTAAACGTTTGAGAAAAGGCGCTTGACGATACCGCGACAAAGAGCACAAGTAGAATTTTCGATAAATGTTTCATAAATGAATTATTAATTATTGTGTTTATTATTTCAGATTAAGTCTGCTCAATACTCTGTTTGTAATATCAAGCCTCGGGTTTTTATAGAGCACTCCCTGCATAACATTAGTATCAAAAACTATGCCCAGTCCCATTTCTTCTGATACATAATCAATTGCCCATTGAATCCTCTGTTGAATAGGCTCCATTAACTCCATTGTCTTTTTTGAGAAAGATCCATCCTGTCCAAAAATTTCTTGCTGTCTCACCTTAAGATTCCTCTCCATAGTTATTATCTCATTCTCTCTAGCCTGACGGACGTTATCACTAAGTCTGTTTTTCTCAGACTGATATTTTCTGAATAGCATCTCTATTCTCTCCCTCTCTGTTTGCAAACTCGCCTCGTTGGTTTCCCTTATACGATCAAGTTGGCTTTGTGCAGCCTGGTATTCCGGCATTTTGTCAAGAATCTCCTGTGTATTCAGGTAACCGTAATTTTGAGCATTCAACGAAAATATTGAAGCCAAAACAATTGCGATTGTTGTCAAAAACCTTTTCATATCTTGTAAATATTAAGTTTAAAATTGTTGTCCTATCACAAAATGGAAATTGCTTCCCCCTCTGCGTTTATCTCCAACAGGATCGAATCCATAACCCCAGTCAATACCCAGCATACCAACAATAGGAAGTAATACCCTCACGCCAAATCCGGCAGATCTTTTAATCTGGAACGGATTGAAATCCTTAATGTCTGACCAGGAGTTACCGCCCTCCAAAAATAAGAGAGCATAAATTGTTGATTGGGGCTGAAGCACCAGCGGGTAACGTAACTCAACAGTGAATTTATCATATACATTCCCGGAATAACCATTATTCTTTCTAGGAGTTAGAGAGTTATTCTCATATCCTCTAAGGCCTATAATATCTGAACCATAAGTATTGTAACCCGACATACCATCTCCACCAACGATAAATCCTTCAAAAGGAGAGTAGCCCAGATTTCTGTTATAGTAACCCAAATACCCAAACTGAGCCCTTGTCATAAGTACAAGATCGCCAACTATAGGAGTAAAGAGAGCACCTTTAAAGGTCCATTTATGGTACTCAATCCATTTATATCTTTGCACATCTGTCATACCCTTATAATTGGTATCTTTTGAACGGAAAAGAGAGTATGGAGGAGTTATTTGCAGACCCATCTGAAAGTCTGAGCCCTTTCTTGGGTATATTGCCTGGTCGGTTGAATTTCTGGAAAGATTAATTTTCCAACTAATATTATTTGACAATCCATCTGTAAAAAGGAAATAGTATTGCCAATCTTTAAGTCTGTATGTCTGCCAGCTTAATTCATTATACAAAACAAACCAGTTATCCGGCCATTTTAGTCTAGTACCAATTCCGGCACCAAAGCCATAAACCTCCATACTTTGACCAGAGTTCTGGTAAAAGTAATAAGAGTTTGTCTGTCTTGTATAATAAGCAGAGATATTTAATGAGGTAGGTTTCTTACCTGTAAGCCACGGTTCCGAGAAACTTGCAGAAAAGGCAGTATAATACGTGCCATTTGTTTGGAATCTTATTGATAACTGCTGTCCATCTCCAAGAGGCACAGGTCTCCAGGAGCTCTTTTTGAAGACTCTTCCAATTGAAAAGTTATTAAAACTCAATCCAAGAGTACCAACAAAAGTATTTCCGCCCCATCCGCCGGCAAGCTCAAACTGACTATTAGGCTTCTCCTCAACATTGTAAGTAACATCTACGGTATTAGCATTGTAGTTTGGCATTATATTATAGCCGGAGGGTGACATAATTTTCTCAGGCTCAAAATGACCCATAGAAGCTAAATCCCTTAATGATCTTTCAAGCTCAGTTTGGCTGAAAAGGTAACCTGGTTTCGTCCATAGCTGACGACGAACTACCTTCTCGTTAGTAATATTGTTTCCGTTAATTACAATTCTGTTAAATGTAGCAGGTTTTCCCTCTACCATTCTCATCTCAACATCTACCGAATCACCGTCAATTCTCACCTCCACAGGAGAGACATTAAAGAAAAGGTAACCATTGTCTCTGTATAATTTTGAAACGTTGCCCTCTTCGGATTCGAAAAGTCTCTTCTCCATCGAGACAACATCATAAATATCTCCCTTTTTGATATTAAGTATAGCATTAAGCTGATCTGCAGAATATATTGAGTTCCCGGTCCAGTTAATTTCTCTAAAGTAATACCTTTTGCCCTCATCAATTACAAAGTGAATTCCAAGTCTGCCATCCTCAATATAATACATTGAGTCTTTTATAATCCTTGCATCCCTATAACCTCTTTCACCATAAGCCTGAAGAAGAAGTCGTTTATCGTTTGGATACTCTTTTTCATTAAATTTCTTTGAACTAAAGAAGTTAAGGATACGCATATCTTTAGTCTTCTTCATAGCTGATGCAAGTTTTGACCCCTTTACATTCTCATTCCCCTCAAAAGAGATTTTCTTAATTTTCACTTTTGATTTTCTATCTACCTTGAAGGTCACTTTAACAGCATTCTTAATAAGAGAGTCCTGCTCTTGAACTACATTAACTTCTGTTTGAAGGAAGCCTTTTTCAATATAAAATTTTCTAATAATTTCAGATGAAGAGTTAATAACATATTCAGATAGTTCACTTCCTCTTCTTAATTTGAGTTTTTCATTAAGATCGCTCTTCTCTCCTGACTTGATTCCTTCAAACTCCCATCTTGATACCCTAGGCCTCTCTAACAGGTCTAGTCTTATGAACGCTGTATCAAGCTGAACTGAATCAATATAAACAGAGACATCAGAAAAGTATCTCTGCATATAAATACGCTTGATTATTGAGGAGATGTCCTCACCAGGAAGAGTTATCTTATCTCCAACCGTTAAACCGGTAAGAGAAAGAATTTGCTCTTTTCCAAGATACTGGATTCCCGACACCTCAATGCCCCCAATTACATACTCCTTTGGGGTATTATAGTCGATGATTACATTTGTTTTTTGCTGATTCTGCTCCTGAGCAAAAACTCCAAGCGGAGACAGCAATACTAATAGTATTAATAGCGATAGAGACTTCATTTGCACACTCTGTGGGTAAAACTGCAAATATAGGTTTTTATTTGGATTCAAAGCCCAATGGATTATAGATTATTAACTTGTTCACCAGTTTTGCCGTACCTGCGTTCTCTTGCAGAGTACTCCTCCAGTGCTATCAGAAAGTCATTTTTGCGAAAATCGGGCCAAAGCACTTCAGGAAAGTAAAATTCCGTGTATGCAGTCTGCCACAACATATAATTGCTTATTCTTTTCTCTCCGCTTGTTCTAATTAAAAGGTCCGGATCTGGGATGCCAGCAGTAGCCAAATATTTCTCAAATTTTTCCGGAGAGAGGATTTCCCCTGAGACTCCCTCTTCTTTATAACACCTTGCAGCTGCCTGCATTATATCCCATTTTCCGCTATAACTTAAGAATACAATTAAAGTTAATCCTGTTGAAGCGGAGGTACTCTGCTCAGCAGAGATAATTTTCTCTTGGACAACTCTCGGAAGTTTTGTTCTTTCACCAACCACTAAAAATTTCACATTGTTTTTAACCAACTTGGGAGTCTCTTTTAAGATCGCATCCACCATCAACTCCATAAGCAAATTAACCTCATCCTGAGGTCTGCTCCAGTTCTCTTCAGAAAATGCAAATAGACTTAGATACTTTATTCCCTTTTCTGCAGCAAATTCTGTCGCTTGGCGCACAGATTCAACTCCCGCTTTGTGGCCAAATATCCTTTTAAGACCTTGTTTTTTTGCCCATCTCCCATTTCCGTCCATTATTATTGTAACGTGAACAGGTATCTTTTCTCTGTTTGTCATCTTGATTTTAAGTATTTCTTCTGTCTTCGCCCCAAAAAAGTTTTTCTTTTAGAGCCTCAATGAAGTTATTACTTGTGAGTGAAATAATATTTAGATCAAATTCCGATTTACTTATTGTAAAACTCTCTCCTGATGAAATAATTACCGATCTATTATCAAGGCTTAAAATAGCACCCGATCTTCTCGAACTTACCTTTACCTCTATAATAGAATCATCTGACACAACAAGAGGTCTTATATTAAGGTTATGAGGAGCTATAGGAGCAATTATAACAGCTTTTGAGGTAGGAATCATAATTGGCCCCCCAAGGCTAAGTGAATAAGCAGTAGATCCTGTAGGTGTTGCAATAACAATTCCATCTGACCAATATGTAGGGAGTTCAGTTCCATCTATTGCAATTTTAACAGCAAGCATAGAGGGATCTTGTCTCTGAACTGAAATTTCATTTAAAGCATAGGGATATAGCCCGTTTAAATAACTTCCGGAACTTATTTTAACTAGACTCCGTTTCTCAATCTTATAATCTTTGTTTAGAAGCCTCTCAATCCAATAATGACTTGGTTCAGAATCTGTTGTTGTTAAAAAGCCCAGCCTCCCAAAATTTATACCTGTGACAGGAATATTTCTATCTCTTATAAACGTGAGAGACTCAAGAAAGGTACCATCTCCTCCAAGCGAAAGAAATATATCAGTATCCTTATCCATATCATCAAAGTCGTTGAAAAGACCAGCTGCCGGTAATACTAACTTATGAAACTGAGTTGCCCTTTTATAAAAAGGAGCGTAGAAGATAAGCTCAGCACCTCTGTATGATAAAGAATTGACGATAAAAATGAGTTTATCGTGCCACTTTTTATCAATTTCCCTTGCAAAAATTGCTATCTTCATTTTAATTATCTAAAAGTTGCCAAAATTACATAAATTTGTGGCCACTATGGCAAAATTAAGTGTAAATATAAACAAATTTGCTACTCTCCGGAATGCCAGAGGGGGCAACCTGCCGGATATTTTAAAGGCAGCTTGTGATTGTGAACGATTCGGAGCCCAAGGTATTACCGTCCATCCCAGACCGGATGAGAGACATATCAGATATAAAGATACGCGGGAACTAAAGGGTATCCTTACTACAGAATTTAATATTGAAGGCAATCCGGTTGACAGTTTTATAAATCTTGTTTTGGAGGTAGTCCCTGCACAAGTTACACTTGTTCCTGATGCCCACGATGTGATTACTTCAAACAGCGGATGGGATACAAAAAAAAATCTTAGTTACCTGAGAGGAGTTATCTCAATTTTTAAAAGTAATGGTATAAGAACTTCAATATTTGTTGATCCAAACCCTGAAATGATATATTACGCTGCTGATAGCGGTTGTGACAGAGTAGAGTTATATACTGAAGCGTATGCAAGTGAGTATAGCAATAACAGAGAGAAGGCCATAGAACCTTATTATAAAACAGCTTTGGCTGTTAAAGAGACAGGGCTTGGACTAAATGCCGGACACGACCTTAACCTTGAAAATCTCAACTACTTTGCAAAGACAATTAACTGGCTTGATGAGGTCTCAATAGGGCACGCCCTCATATGTGACTCAATATACCTTGGGCTTGAAAACACTATACAAGCCTACCTAAGACAATTAAACAATTATTAATTATATTTGTACTTTATTTAATATTACAAAAATGAAAAATGCCTCTATTATCTTAAATTCAGTTTTAGCCGTTGCGGTTATAGCACTTTACATCCTACATTTCTCGTCTAAGCCCGCTCCTACTCAATCCGGAGAGTCCGGTGAGGCAATCGTAGCAGGACAAGGAAGTGTGGTATACATTCAGATTGACTCACTGATGAACCAGTATGATATGTTTAATGACCTAAAATCTGAACTTGAGAGTAAGGCTCAAGTTATACAAGATGACCTTAGCAAAAGAGGAAGAGCATTTGAACGTGACTACAAAGACTGGGAAGAAAAAATTCAAAAAGGTCTTATAACCAGAGGTCAGGCAGAGGCTCAGCAACAACAACTGGCAGCTCGCCAGCAGGAACTGCAATCTCTGGGACAACAAAAACAGATGGAAATGGCAGAGGAGGAAAATGTCCTATTTAATAAAGTGATGAATGCTCTTACTACATATCTTAAAAAATATAATGAAGAGAAGAGGTTCTCAGTTATCATCAACTCATCGGCAGCTATGAACACTGTTCTTGAAGCTGATTCGGCACTAAATATTACCAAAGAGGTAGTGACAGGGCTTAACGAAGAGTATGTTAAAATTAAATCAAAAGGAAAATAATCTAAATCCTTGTGAAAATTGCAATCTTATCTTGTTTTTACCCATACAGAGGTGGGATTGCTCAGTTTAATGCAAATATCTTTGAGGAGCTTTCGAAATCTCACGAAGTAAAGGCATTTAATTTCAGCAGACAATATCCATCCATCCTCTTCCCTGGAAAAACTCAACTTGTGGAAGAGGTGGATACTGCTGTAAAGATTCCAAGCACACGGGTGCTTGACACAGCTAATCCTTTGACATATATACAAACAGCAAAGGCTATAAATGACTGGGGGGCAGATTTGCTTATTATGAGATACTGGATGTCTTGGTTTGCTCCGTCACTGGGGTACGTTGCAAGACACCTTAACCCTAACACAAAAGTTATCTCAATTCTTGACAATGTGACTCCTCACGAGAAACGTTTCTTTGACAAACCATTTACAAAATATTTTCTTGGTGCTTCTGATGCTTTTGTGGTTCTTTCGGATGCAGTTGGAAAAGATCTGCTTCAGCTTAAATCTAATGCCAGGTATATAAGTACTCCGCACCCTCTTTATAACCATTTTGGCAAGAAATTGGACAGGAGTGATGCTTGTAGGAAGCTCGGCTTACCTGAAGAGAAAAAAATAATTCTCTTTTTTGGGCTTATAAGAGAATATAAAGGACTTGACATTTTACTTGAGGCATTTTCAAATCTTAATGATTCATTTCAACTGGTAATTGCCGGAGAACCATATGGTAGATTTGATAAATATGCTAAATTAATTGAGGCTTCGCCTAACAGAGAGAGAATCAAACTGACTACCAGGTACATAGCTGATAACGAAGTTCCTCTATTCTTTTCATCTGCAGATGTATGCGTATTGCCATACAGGAGTGCTACTCAAAGCGGTATCAGTGCAATTTCATATCACTTTACACTTCCAATGATAACGACAGATGTAGGAGGACTTAAAGAGGCAATTGAAATTCCGGGCACGGGAGTTGTTGTAAAAAGTGCAGAGCCAAGTTTAATTTCTGAAGCAATAAAAGAGTACTTCAAATCAGGGAAAAAAGAGACATACATAAACAACATTGAACGAGAGAGAGAGAGACTCTCCTGGAAAAATTTTACTGACAAATTGATTAACTTGTATAATAACTTATGAAGGCAATAACCAGAACAGAGTTCGATTTCAAAAACCAGACAGGAAAATACGTAGGAAAAGTAAGGGATGTCTACAGCATTGGCAATGATTATCTTGTAATGATTGCTACTGATAGAATATCCGCATTTGATGTTGTTCTTCCAAAAGGAATTCCATTCAAGGGGCAGGTCTTAAATCAAATTGCCTCTAAGTTTCTTGATCTTACATCAGATATAGTTCCCAATTGGAAGATTGCCTCTCCAGACCCAATGGTAACAATAGGACACAAATGTGTAGGATACCCTGTAGAAATGATTGTAAGAGCATATCTAACAGGTAGTTCTTGGAGAGCGTATAAAGCCGGTGCAAGAGAAATATGTGGCGTTAAAATACCTGACGGAATGAAGGAGCATCAGGCTTTTGACAACCCGATAGTTACACCAACAACAAAAGCAGAACTTGGAGCTCACGATGAGGATATTTCAAGAGAGGAGATAATCTCCAAAGGTTTGGTTTCTGAAGAGGAGTACAATAAACTTGAGGAGTACTCACTTGCTCTTTTCAAAAGGGGAAGCGAAATTGCTTCTGAAAGAGGACTTATTCTGGTAGATACAAAATATGAATTTGGAAAGAAAGATGATACAATCTATCTTATTGACGAAATCCATACGCCAGACTCATCTAGGTACTTTTATAAAGATAGTTACTCATCCTTGTTTGCAAAGGGAGAACAGCAAAGACAACTCTCAAAGGAATTTGTTAGAGAATGGCTTATGGAAAACGGGTTCTCAGGAAAAGAGGGTCAGAGAATTCCTGAAATGACAGACGAAATTGTAGATTCAATCTCAGAAAGATATATTGAACTTTTTGAACATATTACAGGATCAAATTTCAAAAAGGCTGATTCGTCAGATGATATTTACGAAAGAATTGAGACCAATATTAATAATATGTTAGCAAGATTATGAATAGACTCTACATTATACTGCTTTTAACAATGCTTGTTGCAGGAAGTTGTGCAACTGCTCAGTATTCTCCGTCAAAAATTAAAATCTCAAAAGAGATTGTAAGAAATGAGAGTGGTGAATTTTATATACATAGGGTTCAACCATCTGAGACACTATTTTCAATATCTAAAGCTTATAATGTAGATGTAAACCAGTTGAGTAAGGACAATCCAAAAATTGCAGAGGGACTTAAAGCAGGAGAAATTCTTCTTGTTAGAAGAGAAAATTTACCGGATGGACAATATGTTAAACACACGGTAAGATGGTTTGATTCATTGGAATCCATTTCTGAAAAGTACAATGTAAAAATAGAGGATATAATTTCACTTAACAAGCTTGATAGTAAAGAGCTAAAAACCAGACAGGTTATTCTTATTCCGGATTTATCATATGTGTCAAAATCATTAGTGATTGCAGAGGACACTGCTAATGAAAAGAGGGAGGCAGAACTTGAAAAGCCTGTTAACAGAGCAGAGAGGCCTGCTAACAACCATATACATAACGTTTCGTTAATAATCCCTGCAGACTCAAAAAATATTATTGAAAACAGTAATGTAGGGAACAATTATATTGATTTTTACCACGGCTTTTTAATGGCAGTAAATGATGCAAAAGAGGATGGTATTTCAATGAACGTTGAAGTTATTGACAGCAAAGAGTATCAAAACTCATCACAAATAGTCTATTCCGGTAGAATTGATAAAAGCGAACTGATTATTGGACCGGTTTTTTCATCTGAAATAGAAGGGATGCTCCCTTTTGCAAAAGAGAGGGAGATTCCAATTGTATCCCCTATGGATCCGGCTGCTGAGAAGTACATTGAAGGGAATCCAAATTTTATGCAAATTTCGGTTGCTGACGAAGATCAACAAAGAGTTTTACTAAGTAGTATTCCATTGGTCTCTCACGTAGCTCTTTTTTATGAAAAAGGTGGAAAAGAGGAGAGAATGCTTAATGTAACTCAATCCTTTTTAGATGAGTATGGCATTCCATATAAAAGTTTTTCTTATGGTCTTTTGGAGGGCAGATCGGTTGGAGATCAACTTTTAAATCAGCTTGAGGCAGAGAGAGAGAATTACGTTATCGTAATCTCAAATTCAGAAGCATTTGTATCTGATGTTCTAAGAAACCTTAATCTGATTTCTTCACGTAACGGATACAAAATAACTATTTTAGGGCTACCCAGATGGAGAAATTTTGAGAGTGTTGATATAAATTATTATCACTCTATGAATCTTCATCTTGCAATGCAGTATTATGTTGATTACAGCAAAGAGGATGTTAAAAAATTCCTTGCAAAGTATAGAGCTCTTTTTGGTGCAGAGCCAAGTCCATACTCATTTCAAGCCTATGATCTTGGAAGGTACTACACTAAAAGACTCACAAAATATGGTAGAAGATTATTTGAATTTATTGAAGAGGAGCAAGAGGAGATGCTTCTGCAGTCAAATTTCAAATTTCTCAGAAGGTCTTCAGGGTCTGGACTATCAAATAGCACAGCACGAATAATTGTCTACAGACCAGATTTTTCAGTCGAGCTTCTTACAACTTTCAGATAACCAAATCTGCTCTTCTCTATTAAGATAACTACTGAGCTTATCCTTAACCATCCTATTATAGTTATTTAGCCAATCAATCTCAGATTGACAGAGTAGCTCTTTTATGATTGGTTTTGTATCAATTGGGACACAAGTTAATGTTTCAAATTCATAGAATACTCCCCAGTTTGTCTCTTTCCATTGTTTACACAGCAATACATTTTCAATCCTAATTCCGTATTTACCCTCCTGATAAATTGCTGGTTCGTTAGATAAAACCATTCCGGCCTCTATAGTTACGGGATTCTCCTCCATTCTTATACTTTGAGGTCCTTCGTGTACACACAGATAGTGCCCAATTCCGTGACTTGTCCCGTGCATATATATTTTACCGACAGATGAAATTGGCCCCCTGGCAAGAATGTCAAGTTGGGAGCCTCTCGTACCCTTTATAAATCTTGCTATGGAGAGTGATATCATCCCCTTAAGAATTAAAGTATAATCCCTCTTCTGCTCCTCTGTTATAACTCCTGTGCAAATTGTTCTTGTAGTGTCAGTTGTTCCACAAAGATAGTGACCTCCTGTGTCCATTAAAAGGAAGCCTTTTCTCTCAATAAGAGCGTCCTCTTCTGATGGTGAGTAATGTGGAAGAGCGGCGTTAGCTCCGGTTGCAACTATTGGTGAAAAACTCTCTCCTTTATAATTAGGATTTAATGACCTGTTTTGATAAAACAGGTCAGCTACTTCCTTTTCATAAACATTGACTCCCGATTGAAGCCTTTTTTCAAGTTCTGTTAAAGTCTTAATCCAGGCTATTCCGTCATATATCATAGCTTTTCGAAATCCCTCCTGCTCTATTGGATTTTTAACTGCCTTAAGCATTGAGATGGCACCGCCTCTATATTGATCAAGCTGAAATCTCGCTCCCCCTTTCACTGCGTTATTGTAATTTCTTATTGAAATTTTCTCAGGATAAGCTATCCTTAAAGCCTTTTCCGGATATTCTGAAATAAAGGATGTAAAGGAATCGTAAGGCATTATAACTACACCCTCGCTCTCCAGAACTTTTTTATCCTGAAATTTTAATGAATTAATATTAATAAAAAGAAAGATTTTCTCACAAGAAATAGCAGCATATGATAATGGCAGGGGGTTATAAGGGATGTCTGTACCTCTGATATTGCATAGCCAGGCGACATCATCACAATTTGAGACTAAATAGAGAAATGGTGGCACAACTCCCAGCATTGAAATTAACTTTCTATGTTTTGAAGAGGTGCTCTCTCCTGAAAACTCCTCCGCAAGTAACTCTATTTGGTTGAAAAAGAGTTCCGGTCTATCTTTCCATATACTATAAAAAGGATCGTTGCAAAGTTGAATGTTTAAATTATTAAATGAGAGTTTCAATGAATTATATTCTGATAGTGAGAAGAGCGAAGAATCAATACCAACACTTTGGTTGCTCTCTAGCCTCTCCATTATCCAATGTTCAAGACTCTCTGTTCCTGGTGCTTTCAATTTCTTCAACTCAATACCACTACCATAGAGTTGCATCTCTGCTTGTAAAAAATATCTTGAATCTGTCCAGAGTGCGGCCTCTTTTAATGTAATTGCCAATGTTCCGGCTGATCCTGTGAATCCGGACAGCCAGGCTCTTGTATTGAAGTGATTTTGTATGTATTCACCAAAATGTGGGTCATTTGAAGGTACAATGAAAGCGGAAATTGCCATCTCCTTCATATACTCTCTAATACTATTCAATTTTAAATTTTCCATAGTAAAAATTGATTTATACTCTTCCTGTTTACAAATATATTGACTATTTTTGTTATGAACTCATTTTAATATAAACAATTATGGAAAAGAGCATTAAAGGAACAAGAACTGAACAAAACCTTCTAAAAGCTTTTGCCGGAGAGTCTCAGGCAAGAAGTCGATACGTATACTTCGCCGGTGTTGCCAAAAAAGAGGGATTTGAACATATTGCAGCTGTATTTACAGAAACAGCAGAACAGGAAAAAGAGCATGCAAAGAGGTTCTTTAAGTTTCTAGAAGGTGGAATGGTAGAGATTACCGCTTCTTATCCTGCCGGAATAATTAGCACAACTAAAGAGAATCTTGAGGCCGCCGCCGCCGGAGAGAACGAGGAGTGGACAGAACTTTATCCTGCTTTTGCT
>Ga0265295_1007570_pt1 | contig 12441 bp, 11 predicted proteins | sample Munlansysbiofilm_FD_192503 | JGI IMG/M metagenome (GOLD analysis project Ga0265295, IMG submission 192503) | Leachate microbial communities from a municipal landfill in Southern Ontario, Canada - Methane capture system biofilm | ecosystem: Engineered > Solid waste > Landfill > Unclassified ... | reverse complement strand
GCGATGATTCACCCGGATGCCTGGTTTAAGGTCATCAGACCGGCACTTATGGATAAACTTGGGTGGGCGATGTTTTGTACGACTCCCAGGGGGAAGAACTGGTATTACAAATTATACCAGAAAGGGGTCAAAACTCATGGATCTTACAACAAAAACTGGGAAAGTTTCACGTTTTCGTCGTATGACAACCCGTTTCTTGAGCGGGAAGAACTGGGTGAAATTGTTGAAGATTTATCAGAACTTGAATATGAACAGGAAATTCTGGCAATATTTCTGTCAGATGGTGGAACTGTTTTCAAAAATATTGACGCTTGCACTCGTCGTCATATTCCCACAGCCTACATACCGGGTAGAATCTATACTATGGGGGTGGATCTTGGAAGACACCAGGATTTCACAGTCATTGATGTATGTGACACCGTTACAAAGGAGTTGGTATATACAGAGCGGTTTAACAAGACATCCTGGTCATATATCCGGGGAAGAGTTATCCGGGCATACAAGATGTATGGATGTCCCCCTGTGTTTCTGGACACCACTGGAGTCGGAGATGCAATCCAGGAAGATTTAGAGAAGGAGGGTGTGAATGTTGTTAGCTATAAATTCACGCTTGAATCAAAGAAAGAACTGGTAAAGCGGCTGTCTATAGCCTTTCATAACTGTGAGATATTTATACCCGAGAATCAGTCTTTGCGTGAAGAGCTGGAGTCGTTTACCTATGTGCAGACCGAGTCTGGGAACATCAAGTATGGTGCTCCGAAAGGGTATTTCGATGACCAGGTATGTGCCCTCATGCTTGCCAATTATGGCATGAACGGTGGCGTTGCACTCTGTATTGGTGGTCTTGAAGAGGAACTTGACCAGTATGAGTATGAACAGCGGATGAAATATGTAAAGTCCGGGATAAAGGAAGATGACATTGGAGATGATTACATCGACGATGGAACTATATTTGATTGGTCTGGTGATTCTATGTATGATGGTAGGGACGGTGATTACATGGACGAGATATTTGCGGATGCGTATGGAGTCGAGGAACCGGCGCATCGTCGTTATAAAAGAGGGGGATATGTAGAAGTTTAATATTCCTGGTAAAATGGGGTAATATTTTTAATAAATCCAGCACTGTTTTAATAAGAGGCAGGTAATGGCTGGGAAAATATCCGGGGCAACCATAAAAGAACGAAACATATATGAGCAATTGGATCGGGTGCCATCGGAACAACTGACAGATATACTTCTCAAGGCGTTTTCTGCCCATGAGGGGTTCACTCTCCCCATACCATCGTCAATATCGACAAACTACGAACCAGATATTACGGACGCGCGAAAGTGGGACGAGTTTGTTGAGTGGGAGCGGGCAATCCACCCGATATCGAATTATTACAACACTCTTGGTATAGCACGCCCGTATTTTTCAAAGGCGGCCAACGACGTGTTGGCGTCTACGCCATACTATGCAATATGCGAGAAGTCGATTTGTGATTACACGGCAGCCCTTGAATTTGGGGTATATGACCGTGATAACCAGCATGTTGCTGATATGGACGATTTTCTTGATTATCCGGGCCCCCACCGGACATTTGGGGATGTGACAAAGAAATACCTGCCTGACCTCACGCGGTATGACGCTGCGGTGATGGTTAAGACTTTTAATAGAAAGGGGAAATGTGTTGAGTTTGATTCATACCTTGGTACTGAGTTTTGGAAAGAGATTGACCGAGTGCCTGTTGGCATTAACCTTGGACATCTGCCAGCGGCACGCCAGATTGGTTATTATTCACACGGACATGTGCAGCGATATTGGCAGAGGTCTCGAACCGGGGTTTACGTATCATTTCAACCTGACGAAGTTGCTTATATGTCGATGTATCCTCGGAATGATACAATATACGGCACTGATTGGATATCGTGTCTTAAAGCGCCTATACAATATCTCATAGACTCTACCCGTGCAGCAGGCAAGACGTTCCAGAATGGCGTTGTCCCGTCTCTTGTTTATAAACACCCCCAGATTACCGATAGAAAGCAGTTAATGCAGCGACTTGCCGATTTGAAAGCGAACAACCAGGGTCCAATGAAGTTTGGCGGAACCCTGCATCTGGTAAAGGACGAAGAGGTGGAGACGCTTTCCCACAAACTCCATGATATGGAATGGCTTGAAGGCCAGAAGTTTATGGCACAACTGGTCTGGTCTATGTGGGGGTTCCAGCCCCAGGAATTTGTTGGTGAGTCTGCTAATCGCGCCACAGCTTATGTGAGCCGTAACATCACCAAATCGAAGATGTTATACCCGATTATGAAATATCTCGAGGTGGTTTTCACCCGGGACATTCTGCCGTATTGTGAAGGGTATGAGAAGGGGATGCGGTTTAAGTTTGAGGTGGAGCAGGATCTTGATGATACAATGAAGGTTGCTGAAACGAAACTCGCCCAGTCCCAGGCAGCAAAAACGATGTTTGAGATGGGGATTAAGAATCGTGATGCAGCCAGGCTGGCCGGGCTTACAAAGGAGCATGACGTGGTAGAGTTCGAGGACATATCGGTCCAGGACTTGAATCAGTCACAACAGTTAGAAGGCGGGAAACCATCGGAACCGAACCGGGGAAGGAAGACACAACAATCCGGTCCTGACAAGGGGAAAGGTGGTAAAGATAAGATTAAGTTTGGAGATAAGGAAGAACGGTCTGCCGGGATAAAGAAGGCAACCACCGAAATCCGGCTGATTGGTGATGATGGGGCAGAAGTGACAATTGTTCCTGCTGGTCCGAGCGTGATTACAAATAAGAAAGGGTGTGCATCTGAGGTTGCCCGGGACATCATTAAAGAGGTCCGGGCAATTACGCACCATCGGTGGGATAGAATGCGGGATCCGTGTGTGTGGGACGGTGCTGTGGCGAAAGCGGTAGATGATTTTGGACTTGTTGTATTTATGGGAGAGTAAAAAATGCAGGATGATGTTATATTGATTGATTCTGATGGCAACCCGGTTGGTGTTGTAGGAAATCCGCTATATGCGGTGATTGTTGCATCCCCGGAGGAATAAGATGGTGAAATCGGTTGTATTGTGTAGTGGGCGTGGGCCGGAGGCTGGCGGGGCCGGGTGGCCCGATGTTACGATTGGGCCCATGGAAGTATATTGGGATGGTAATGGGAGTGTTTCATTTGGCGGAAATGATTGGGAAGCGTATTATTGGTCTGTGGATGATTATTTGCAGGTTTATACACCGCATGGCAGTTATTTTTCGGGGCAGGGTTTTGGGAGGGATTGTCATTTGGCAATATCGACAACCCCCAGGTGGCTTGCTGCATTTGGGTTGACAGATATAACAGGTATGTTTGTCCCGGGCAAAAATATGGTTGCTATACACGTGTGGTCTGATAAACCGACTTGGTTTAGTTATAATGGGCTTTCTTTGTATACTACAGGGGAATTTGCGGATGTTGAACCTCCGGTGTGTCCAATAAATTTGGAGATTTAAAATGGCAGAAAAAACAGCAATTTTAATTGATAGTGTGGGGGTTCCGGTTGGAACACTTGAGAATCCGCTTGTTATAGTTGCATCTGGTGGATCTGCAGAAGATTCTACTAAAATTGCAATTCCTAGTGGATTTGATAATGAACGAAAAGTTTTGTTTTCTCTTGATATAGATGGAAAGAATTCATTTACGTCTGGTGTTGGGTTAGATTTGTCTGGACGGTTTGATTTTGATGGGAAGACTGTGGTGAACGCTGTTATTGATGGTGGGGATTTGGAGGGCGCATGACAACAAAATCGATTCGTGTGATATCTATATTGGATGAGTTTTGGCTTGGCAACCCACATGGGGGAGAGCGTAGGGAAGACACAATTTCCGTTGAGTGTCCAGATTGTTCTGATGGTTCTGGTTCAACGACATTGACACTTCCGTTGTGGAGAGACATGCACGAACAGTGTGGATATGCTCCTGAACGTGTGGTTATTGATGGGCACACATACCCCGTGTTGAATGCCTGGACCACGTATTATTATGAAGATTCCCCGTTTGCGATAAATGTGGGTGCGGATTTATGTAAAGATCCGTCTCCGGTGATTGAAGTTTATTATAAACGATGGGGGGGTGGGTTTTATGATTTTGTGGTCTTGCTTGGTTGGGCGTTTAGTCTTCCCCCACAGAATGTTATGGATCCTAATTTTAAAGTTGAGAATTATGTTCAGGTTTCTGTTGATGGTGCCCCTGCTATGACAGGAGCAGTTACGACATTTTCAAAGAAAGTCCGGCGAGGGGGGTCTGCTGTGATAAAAGTCACTGGGAGAGTTATTAAAAACCAGCGGTTTGGGTTTTCTGGAGGCCCTGCGAAGCGTATAGATTCGTATTCTGATAGTGGATCTGAATTGCGTGTAGAACAGATTGAAGGGGCTGTTATTGTAACAATTCCCATGGAGATGTGGTGATTTAAATGCCCGTCGATTTTACTATATCAGGCCCGTTTACTGCTGGTGTGCAGTATTCTGAAGAAGAAGAGGAAGTTACATTAGATCCTGGTGAGTCGTGTGTTGTTGAAATTTCTGGCACGAATTTAGAGTTACATAAATGGTGCCGGTTTGATTATAACATTCCTAAAATGGATTGGGTTACGGTTCCGCTTTCTGCAACATTTGTTGCTGGTAGTTACACTGCCCAAATTAATTTTGGGAGATTGCCTACAGATGGATGGAGGTCTGCTATTGTAAGACTTGTTTCATCAAGTCTTGTTAATGTCGCATCTTTTGATATTGTGTTTTCAAATACTGATGGGCTTGCTCCACAGACTATAAAATTTAAGAATTTCTCGTTTGGTGTTCCATCGGCTGCCCATTTGTGGATGTCTATAGGACATGGTGCTGGTGGTGTCACGTCTCCTGTTGCTGGGAACTATGTGATTTCGGTTGCATCGCCGACACGGGTAGAGATTATACCAGATACTGGGTGGAGACTGTTTAATTTGCGGGTTGATGGTGAACACATAACACCGGCGAGTTATATTGATTATGTTCCTGGTGGAGTGTGGGCATCTGCTAAAATTGTCCCTGAATTTAGGAGGGTGCGGTAATTATGGATTATGTAATAACGATAACACATGTTGGAAATGGAAGCGTGTCTCCATCTGGAATTTATACCGTAGAAGAAGGGGATACATGTAGAATTGTTGCAACACCCGCACCTGGGCACGCTGTTTCCCAGGTTGTTGTCACAGGGCCGGAAGGTGCGGTTACAACTCCACTTTTAACGGAAGTTATTCTTGAGAATGTAGAATCGGACTTTTCTGTTGAGTTTACATTTGTCCCTGGGACACAACAGACAGTCACTGTAACGCCTTCTGTGACTGGTTCTGGAAGTATTACTCCGGCATCGCCAGAATCTGTGAATTATGGCGGTTCGTTATATGTTTCGTTTTTGCCGTCTCCTGGATGTTACTTATCTGGAATTCTAGTTAATGGGAGTTCTGTAGCATTGTCGAATGTAATTCTTTTAACTGGTTTAATTACAAATACAACAGTGGCTGCAACTTTTACGAGTCTTAATATTGCAGATGCTACGGTTTTAGTAAAGCGTGGGTCTACGGAAGCGTGGGCTGGTAAGACTTTGCAGTATGGTGAAATTGGTATTGATAGATCTCGAAAAGAGGTTCGTATAGGCGACGTTCGGGGAGTAGAGGTTTCGTTTTTAGATGCGTTGTGTTTAAATGGTAGTGGGATTTCTGTTGCGAGCGAGCCGCCAGAAGATCCTGGGGTGTCGCCATTATGGATAGATTCTGATGATTCTAAGATGTACTATTGGGGCGGTGAATGGATTGAAATCAGTGCGTCTGGAAGTGGGATTTCTGTTGCTTCTATTGCTCCGGTAGAACACGATGAAACTCCGTTTTGGTATGATTATACTACCCGGATTTTGTATTATTGGAACGAAGATGCGTTAGAATGGGATGTTGTTGGACCATCGTCCGGGGTTGGTGGGTCGGTTCCGCTTACACCAACAGGTAGGAATTGTTTAGTTGCATGGAACGATTCTTCTGGTGTATATATCAAAGATGCTGATTATAATGCGTTTGTTAGGAATGGGTTGTTTGTCCGGACTCCGTATGGTGATGGTGAAGGTGAGTATAAAATAAAGGTGTATGGGAGTCTTGACACACAAACATATGGTGGAATTGTAGATATTCGAAAATTTGTTGGGGGTGGAAGTGGATATGACCCCCAAAATTACACGATTGAAAAACCGGGACTCGGATTTGTTTGTAATCTTATAAAATCTGAAAAAATTTCGGAGGCTGGCGGCGGCCTCATTATATCTGGAATTGGGTCTGATGGTGATTATGATTGGGGATCTCCTGATCCGATGGTTGCTCTTGTAATTAGAAATCGTGGGGTTGCAACGCCAGAGACTGGGCTTTGTATATTTTCTGATTATAAAGTTCGAGCACCGTTTGGAATTGTGACTCCAAATGTAAATTTGCCTGTTGGAGGCACGTATGATGTTGGTGGCGTTCCACATAATCACGATTCGGCATATTTGAGGTTGTCTGGTGGGGAACTTGGTGGGGGTCTTTCGATGGCTGGGAACCGCATTGCTGGTGTTGGGGCTCCGATTAATGGTGGGGATGTTGTAACACTTGATTATTTGTCGTCGTATTCTGCGAATATGATTTGGCAGGATCCCGTTGAATCTATTGAGATTGCTCCTGTTGAGATTGATGGTAGATATCTGGTTGCAGCTATTGATACATCTGGCGATTTTGTTGGGCATGAAAATGAAATTGCTACACGCGATGGCGGGATATGGTCGTTTGAGTCTCCTGAAATCGGGTGGGCGGTTGCTGTAGATGATGATGGGTATACATACAACTGGAACGGTGGTTCGTGGGCAAAGCTTCCAGGCATGGGAAGCCACTCGTCGCTCCAGGGGCTTTCTAATGACGACCATTTACAATATGTGCATGTTTCTATACCAAGAGAGATTTCTGCGATTCACACGTTTACGGCAGAATCGGTTCCATTTAATGTCAATTCTGCGGTGATGGTGGAGAATTTAAATGCAAATTTCCTTGGAGGGCTCCCGGCATCTTATTTTGCTGCGTTTGAACACACACATGAATTTGGGTATGAAACTCTTGTTGGGTTTGATATTTCAGATCCACAAGGCGGCGACATTTTTATTTTTGATTCTGAAATTCAAAAATTTATAAATTCGGCGTTGCCTTTGGTGTATTTTGATTCGGATCATGATTTTGTAGATGCAACAGAGCGAGATAATTATTTCACGCTGAATCCAGATGCAGTTTCATTTGGAATGTTTATTGTTGTTGCATCTACGGTATATCAATATACACAAATTGAAACGTCGCCATACCATTCTGATGCGTGGGAAGAGAGAACCCCAATTATACGCGGCCCGAGGGGATATCAAGGAGACCCTGGTGTTGATGGCGCAAATGGTACAGATGGTGCTCAAGGTATTCAGGGACCACATGGAATTCAAGGCCCGCCCGGGGCTCCTGGAACATCTATCAATTTAAAGGGAAGTGTTGATACATCTGATGATTTGCCCGGGGGTGGGAATGTTGAAAATGATGCGTATTATTGTAGTGCTGATGGGCATTGTTATGTATGGACTGAATCTTTAGAATGGGTTGATGTCGGCTCGATTGTTGGCCCACAGGGGGTGCAGGGAATACAGGGAATACAGGGGCCCCCGGGTGTGGCGGGTCCGGTCGGCCCTCGTGGCGAAACTGGATTAACTGGGCCAGAGGGGCCTGTAGGTGAAATTGGTCCTCGTGGACCTGCTGGTATTGGAGATGGTTCCTGGCAGTCTACAGTTGAAGAGATTTGTAATGCACCCCCAGAAAATTACGATTATGAGGACCGATTTATAGTTGGGGCAACACCAACAGGAGATTTTGTTGGGCATGCAAATGAAATTGCAACTTGGATGGATACCGACCAGTGGTTTTTTGAATTTGCCCCTGTTGGTGCGGTTGCATATGTTTTGTCTCTTGGCACTCACTGGAAATATCTTGGATTGGGTATTGGGTGGGAGCAACTTGACTGGAGCACGCTTTCTGAAACTGGGAATGTAAAGTGGGTTGCTGCACCGGTATCGGTTGGAATGGTTCAAAATACCGGATATGTTACTATTGGTGAAACGCGAATTATACTTACATTGCCCACTGTGTGCGCTGTTGGTAGAACTCTCCGGGTTTCGGGTCGTGGTGTTGGTGGATGGAAAATCCAGCAGTCTGCAAATCAGTTTATAACATATTCTGATAAACAGACTGTAACTGGTGTTGATGGGTATATCCAGTCGAAACATTATAGGGATTGTGTTGAATTGCTGTGTGTAGTTGAAAACTTGGAATTTCAGGTGATATCTTCTATTGGAACGCTTGAAATGTCGGTGGTGGTTTAAGATGAGTGAATATGTTGAAGGCAGGCTTCTTGCAAAGTTAAAATTTGGAGTTGATATAGATGATCTCCGGGAGATAATTCCAAGTGCGAAAGTTCTTGGAACCCCTGGTGGAATTCATCTCATTTCTTTTGAAGATTCACCTGTTATTGATGAGGTGAAACGGTTAGAAGAATCCGGGCTTGTTGAATATGCACAACCGGACCATGTGTATAATGCATTTTTACCAACACCATATCATTCAAACGACCCATATTACGCAGACGGGAACCAGTGGGCACTATTCAACCAGGGTCAGAACGGGGGGGTTGCTGGTGCAGATATACGTGCTCCATATGCCTGGAGAATTTTATATGAATCTGGCAAACCGATTGGGTCATCTGCAGTAAAGGTTGGTGTGATTGATACTGGTGTTGATTATAATCACCCTGATTTGTCTGGGAACTGTAAAAAGGCAGATGGATTTGATTTTTATAATACCGATTCAGATCCTATGGATGACGGAGACCACGGGACGCATGTTGCTGGAATTATAGGTGCTACTGGGAACAATGGCACCGGGGTGTCTGGTGTTGCTTGGGCATGCCGCATATACCCAATTAAGGCGCTTAATTCGAGCATGCAGGCTACAGACACGTCGATTTTATATTCGCTTGACCATGCGGATATGATGGGGTGTCATATTGTCAACATGTCGTTTGGTAGTTATTCGTTTTCTCAAGCGGTTGCAAACGCGATTGCTGGTATGACAGGGGTGCTTTTTGTTTGTGCTGCTGGGAACGATGCCAGTGATAATGATGCTTCTCCGGTATATCCAGCGTCGCTTGGATTCAACAATATAATATCGGTTTGTAATACGAATAACAAAGATCAGTTAAATTCGTATTCTAATTACGGTGCGACTTCTGTGCATGTCGGGGCTCCGGGGTCTAATATATGTAGCACGTTTCCAGGTGGGATTTATTTGTGGATGTCTGGAACATCCATGGCAGCACCGGTTGTTACTGGAATTGCCGTGCTTTTGAAAGCCGCGTTTCCAGCACTGACAGTTGCACAAATTAGGAGCCAGATTTTAGATAATGTCGATGTTATCCCAGCCCTTTCTGGAAAGTGCTCTACTGGTGGAAGAGTAAATGCATACAAGGCGTTTTCCGGGTTGCTGGTAGATCCAGAAGTTGAAATTGGAATTCGCAGCCAGTGTGCAATTCGAGAGGCCCAAAACGATGGTGAATATTATGGGCGTATGAATGGTGCCTGGGTGAAGTTGCCTGTGGTTGAGTATACTGCTGGCGATGGGGTTTCCATTGCTGGCAGTGAAATCGGACTTGATATTTTTGATGAGTCTGGGGTTGTTTCTTCAGAATATCTTCCATCAAGTTTGACTGGGAGTTTAATATATAAAGGTGGGTTTGATCCAACGGTAGCATCCCCGTCTCCTGCAGCACAGGGGTGGTATTTTATTGCGGTTGCATCTGGAGAAGTTGCCGGGGTCCAGTTTTATGAAAATGATTGGATTGTATATCGGGATGAATATATATTTGATAAGATATCTAATTCCAGTTCGTCTATAATGTGGGGGAATGTTGTTGGAAAACCCGAGACATATCCGCCAGTTGTTGGAGAAACATCTACAGATGCATATCGTGGAGACAGGGGTGCGGTTGCATATTCTCATGCATTATCTCCCCATGCTCCTGCAGACGCTGAACGGAATGTCCAGAGTGATTGGGAGCAGACAGATGAAACTGCAGATGACTATATTAAGAACAAACCGGCGATAGGAGAAGGTCTTGGAACAAAGGTTAAGATTGATGCTGAAGATTCTGCGGATGGATATTTGGAAGATAAAATTATACCAAGCCCAGAGGGCGGGATTGATTTTAATGTGGTGTCTGTTGGTGGGGTAAAACATATAGAAGTTTCTGGAACCCAGGTTAATTTCTGGAAGAGAGAAACGGATTTTAGTTCTACTCCTGCAAATGCATCGACTATTACAACAACTGTTGATAGAAGTGCGTACATCCGCCCTGGCATGGGAATTCGCTATAAAATTGGCGGTGTGAATTATTATGGGGTTGTGCGTTCTGTAACATCTTCTTTAATTGGTGTTTCGGGTGCCCCGGTGTCTGGAACAATACAAGAACTTGCGGTATGTGATGCAAGTCGCGTTGCCCATGTTGATCTGTATATAAATGGGGTGTTTAATGGCGTGCAGCGGGAGAATTTGCTCCGGCATTTTATGAAAACCCGATTTAGGTGGATGCTTGGAGATGCAAAATTGGTTCAAATATCTCACGTGTGTAATGTTGAAGACAGTGGAGGTGTGCAACCGGCGATAAATTTAATGGTAAATAACATGCCAGTATGCACCGCGAATTCAAATGCTGGGAGAAGGACATCTGGGTCTGCGTGGGTGGATACCGTGGTTGATATTTCTACCTCTAATTACAATGTCCCATACGGTGCATCGATTGAGGTTTCAACGGATGTTGGTGGATCTGGAGATGCGGAATGTTTAACTGTCACGGGGGTGTTTGTTTTAGTATGAGATTTATACGTAGGTTTGGGACATATTTTCCATATTCACGAAATCGAGTTGTAATTTTAGATTGGTTAGGTATAAAATTAAAATTAAATTATAGCCAATTTTATTCAGAAACCGAATTCAACACCAATTCTGAAATTATATCTATAAATGATATTATTGCTAAAAATCAAATAAATGCTAATTCTGAAATTATATCTATAAATGATATCATAAATATTGGTAAGCATACACCAATATACGAAAATGTAAATTATGAAATTGAATTGAATTTTATACAGGTGTAAATAATGAGAAGGGTGATGATGTATGGAAAAGTGATTGTTAAACAAGATGATGAAATGTTATTTGAATGTAAAAACGATATCTTAACTAATGGATATCGTTGGCTCTGTTCAATGTGGCTCTGTGAAAGTATAGGATCAGTAAATATAGGAAGTAAACTATTTACAATTCGCACTGGAAAAGGAAACGTACCAAATAATCATTCTACAACAACACTTGAAACGCCAATCACAATTGCACCATCTACAGCGTTTGGAACAGGAATCGTTAGAATTGGAAACCGTTGTGAAACAAAATTCATGGCATCGTGGCCATCTGGTATTTTAAACACTCAATTAGGAGAATTAGAAAAAATCGAGGAATTGGGATTATATTTTGGAATGTGTAATAATCAAACAGCAAGATGGACAAATGCAACGTGGGGACAAGATGTGTTTTCCCGTGTTGTGTTGGAAGACAACGCGTTTGTTCCAGATCCGACAAGACTCGTTATTGTTGAATGGATAATAGGAGTTGACTTTGTATGATAATGGAGGGTGAATTTTTATTGTACCAAGATAATAAACTAATAAAACGATGTAAAAACCATCTTACAAAAGATGCTGCAATATTTATGTTATCATGCCTGAATTCAGGTCAAACTACAACAATATATTATCCATCAAATACCAGTTACATGACACTTCGAGCTGGAAAGGGAACTGGAGTTGTTCCATCATATGATGTTACTGCTCTCAAAGAACAAGTTATATCTATACCTGCAGCGCAAATTGTAACATCGAGTAATTATACTGATACAACTTTTGAATTTGTTGTGAGGGGTGATTTTACTCAGGCAAACATGTCTTCGTTTGGTCAAAACAAAATGACAGAACTTGGATTCTTTTCATCTGCCCCAATTATTACAACATATAATTGGACTGCAAATTCACCAACGTCCCAAACAGTCAAGCTGCTCGGTTATATATCAGCTCCCAACGATTTCTTAGATACCGATGTTGATGTAACCAAAGCGTTGACAGCAGAATGGAAATTAAAGTTTATATTTGGAGGAATTTAAATGAATGATTTTAGAAAATTATCAATTAATGGTTATGTTACCATTAAAAATGGAGACAGAATAATTGTAGATCAAGGTAAAAATGCCATTGTCAGACAAGGCATGAGACATTTCATAACATGTATGT
>Ga0265295_1007568_pt1 | contig 12445 bp, 9 predicted proteins | sample Munlansysbiofilm_FD_192503 | JGI IMG/M metagenome (GOLD analysis project Ga0265295, IMG submission 192503) | Leachate microbial communities from a municipal landfill in Southern Ontario, Canada - Methane capture system biofilm | ecosystem: Engineered > Solid waste > Landfill > Unclassified ... | reverse complement strand
GCATCTCGTTTAATCTTGCCATTAATATCTGTATATTCTCGGTACATTTCTTTAAGATTTAATGTCGTTAGAATCATATTATTTCCTCCACTTAATTGTATTATATAACATTTTCTGGAGAATATCAACAATTCTTGGAGTGATTTTTTTAGTGACATTCAAAATATAAGATGTGAATCTTAGAATTTGATGGGTGGGATAGAAATTCAAATCAACCCTTTTGACCCTAGAAACTCATGATCTACATTACCTTTCATCACATCAAAAAATAACTAATCTTCTTGACCATAAAAACAAAAGGCTATTGAACTTCAATAACCTTTCTCCAAAAATTAATTATTCAAAAAATGGTGCCGAAAAGATGACTCGAAGTTTATACATATATTTTAGGCATTTTTTCGCTTCATGAAAGCATCATAAATGTAACTGAATTAACCCAATCCAACTGTATATCATTTGAATTGCTCATTATTTTTGATTCCCTCTTATACTAAATAATTGATTCTTAAAGTCATTACTTGCAATTGAGTTTCTAATGAAATTTTGATTTTTGAGTAAAACCTTAGTTATTGTTTCTGATATTGTTTTTGCTTCGACACTATTTACAAGTTTATTGATTTCATTAGAGAAAACTGCATTTTCAATATCGAATTTCCCTTCTCTTATTGCAATCAAAAAAAATCGAGTTGTTGAATTATCTCCCACAGAAACTATATTATCAATAATAACGTTTTTATAGTCGTGCACAACATCCTTTTCAATGCTATTTATTTGTCGAGCTAATCCCTCACTATCGGTAACAAGAACATAAACCAATTGATCATTAACTTTTTTTACCTGATATTGCTTCATAGCAAAACTCCCTTTTTATGAATAAAGCAAATTAATGTGTTTAAGTGCATCAAGAATGACTTGTTTTGCTTCTTCAAATGTTGGCATATCTCTCACATCAAATAAGTTTCCACCAATATATGAGCCGGAATGTGCTAATGAATGTCTTTGCTGTTGATAAAAACCAAAAGCATTCTCTATTAATGGAATTTGATACGATTTAATTTTACCATGCTTCGATAAAGTATATGTGTTATTCACTGTATCCTCAATGAAAATTCCATTGAAACGACCATCCTTCATTACATCACCATCAGTTAGCATCTTTTTAAGAACCCCCTCAAGGACACGTAAAGATGGAATCGTATAATGACCATAATCTGAATAAGTTTGCTGTACCTTAAACTGAAGAATTTGTATTGATGTATAAACGAACTTTTTGTGAATTGGATTAAACGTCACACTTAAGTTACTAAGGTTTGCAGCATAAAATGCATCCAATTCACTTTGATATACTGGTACTTTGAAAACCTCTCTAAGGATGTCTTGTATAGAATCATCAAGATTCATAATCAAATTATTGAGAAGAATAAAAAATAATCTATCTTGATTGCCTTGAATCCACAATGTTTTGTTTGGTGACCCTTTATAATACGTTATACTCAAATGTTCTCCACCGAATGATGCTCGTAAAAATACTTTCTCTTCATTATTTGTAATGTAATTAAGATCAATTTCATTTAAATCTGAACTTAAACTGTCGATAATCACTTCAAACTGTTCTTTCCTAATGTTATTAAATACTGCATAGTTTGAGCCAAATTTTCTAATTTTATTCTTTTTGGCATATGCTTCTGTTGCTAAACTATCTGCAATCCTATTAAATCTATTAACTGAGTGACCCGACACTTGTACAAATTCGATTTTTAATATATCGCTGAATTTCTTAATAATGCTTATTAAAAGTTTTGATATTTCTTTTTCGGCTTTCCATTCTCCTCTCGCCCATTTCCCAATACCATTATAATCATGGCAAATCAGCAATTTTTCTTTACTTTTTTCCACAGCATAGCTTATAGCCTCTATCACAGCAAAAACTTCACCCGAAATATTCCCATATTGAAGAAATTTTTCTGTGTTTCTTTTAGCATATAAGGTTTCATATTTTAATTTCTCATTATCAATTATTACCAAACCAAAAGTATAAGCTTTCTCTGTCTCAGAGTAACTACCATCAGTAAAGGTTACTAAATACCCATCTTTTATATATTCGATTATTTTGGAATCCGGCATCTGATCTTCGTCATCTATTTTTCCATGCTTTGGTTCATCATCAACGGGTTGTTCCATATACACATTAGCTTCGTCTATTGTGTTAAACTTCTGAAACTTTGCACCACTGAATCCTTTGACTTGTTCTTCACATTCTTTCCAGTTTTTGTATATCCCTGGATTTTTCCCAATTTTCACTGCATAAAATGGCATTATTTTATCTCCTTTATAATATAAGCTTCGATTGAATTTACATTCTTTTTTCTATCGAAACTGTCAATTTTAGCAAACATGTACACATGTTTTCTATCGACCTTAGTATTCTTTAAGTTTACATAGTAAGAACCATGTTCATCTTTAATAAAGCCAAATTCTTTTTCTTTTACAAGCAAAAATTTTCCTATACTCATGGATGGAAATGTATTTTGATTTTTTTCAATATTGCAAATTATACTACTTTTAACTTCTTGTATATTTTCTTTAGTTGGATTTGATTTACAGTATTCTAAATTATACTCACCTGAACTTGTTTGTTTTAAGTATTTAAGTATTATGTTGAAAGTAATAAATGTAATCTTGAGATTGTCTAAAATCTGAAAAACAAAAGGAATTATTTCTTGCCAATTATAGACATCGTATGCCTGAATTGGAAGCATAATTAAGTGTTCATCTTTATGGAATCTAATTAACCTTGTGAATAATTGTCTTGCTTCTTCAAATTGATTAATCTTGTATAAATCTTTGATAACATTATACTCAATCCAAAATAATCCTTCTGATGTTATATTTCCAGATGTTTCATGTTTTTTTACATGATCATACAAAAACATAAGTTTTTCATAGCAGTCATTTTGAAAATACAAAGCTTTCACAAAGTATAAGATGAGCATTTCATAATCAGAATATTTTGATGAACTTGAATATTTCAGAGATATGGCTAAATCATCTAAATCTAATACGCTCATCCAATCAATAATACGTTGATAATTTGACTTATAATCATCTCTAAGATAGTCTATAGCGATACGAGCAAATGCTACGTTTAGTTTTTTTGGTGTAAACTCATCTTCGCTACATAGTAGAAATGCTTCATTAACTATATCAGTATTTAATGGGTTTTTATTTGCTAAAAGTTCTTTGAAAAGTTTTTTGCGTTTATTAATTGTATCACTTCTTTTAGTATTAGTATCTAGACTCATATTATCTCCATAAAAGAAAAACGTTAGGAGTCATTCCCTAACTTTCAACAAAATGATGACAAATACTCCCCTTGTTTTTATATTACTATTTTATTGCCTATTAAGCAACTTAGTTATAACATTCTTTTTGCAATATATAATTTCAATTCATTTAATAATTAATGTTTTAAATCTAGCTAATTCATTTGTAGTTCTATACCTACTATATTTTTTAGTTCTATATCAAATAGGAGAGCACACCAAAAAATAACCATATTTATCGTTATGCAGTAAATAAAGGAGTATAATAAACCGAAAATTTGAACATATGCATCACAATACTCCTCTTGAAAAAGGAGTCAGTGTTTAAGGAGAATGTTTAGAATGATTATGCAGTCGATCCTCGAACAAGGCGGAAACCAAAATTTGAACTTACTCCATTCGGTAGAAAACTGCTAACTTCACCCACTCTCATCGATGTAGAATAACTATAATAACTACCACCTCGTAATATGCGTTCGGAACTATATTCTGGATGTGAGTCAAAAGTCCATTCCCAAACATTACCACTCATATCATATATACCTAATTGATTAGGTTTCAATTGTCCTACAGATATTGGTGAATTACCAGGTTCATTCCAATACCAGGCGACCTCTCTTGTTTCAGTAACATTATAAAAGCATGCGGATGCACCACTCGCATAATTGCCAGGTGTCCAGTATCTTTCACCGACAAGGATTGATCCATCACCACTGTTTTCTCTCCATCTTGCTGCCATCTCCCACTCTATGTATGTTGGCAATCTATAACCATTGCTATTTGTTTGTACTGCTTTATCAACAATGCTTGCGTTGATATCTCTTGAATCTCTTATGATTTCTCCGCTTCCGGTTCGATATACTGGATCATATTTTGTCATCTCTGATAAAGCATTTGTCCATACTATAACATCACGCCACGATACTTTAGTAACTGGTTTCATTCCACTTTCTTTATTATAAAATGCTGTTCCATCATTTTGAAAATTGTAACCGTGGATTTCCGCCCACCTTTTTACTTGATACCATTCAAATGTGCATGTTTGACAAATTTTCATGAAAAATCCACCAGCAACAATTGCTTGCTTATCGTCATCAATACCAACAGGTATGGTGTAAGTTTTATTTAATTCACCAACTTGAATCATTCTCATTAAATCACTATAGTTCTGCATAGATTATTCTCCATTATGAACATCAAACAAGTATCTCTGATTAAAATGTGCTTATATGTCAATAAAGTGGATACGATAATTAAGAATCCCTTTTTGTTATCCCTGCATAATGTAGTGCGCTGTCCCATAAAATGTGCAAAAATAGAGTAGATAATTAAGATCTAAATACTTGAACTATGAGATTCAATGGTATTGTATCAACGCTTGTATAAAAATTAGTATCAAAAAGAGTCTATAGTGATGCTATCATGTAAACTTGATATAATTTGAACTAAAACAAAAATTTTGTCATCAAATATATCAGTCAAATCATAACCAGCAAAGGGGTATTTATTGGCCAAGTCATCACCTGTAATATCTCCATTTTGTCGAACATAATCAATGATACTTTTTACGAACTCTTGTTGTTTTGATGATAAGATGTTTGTATTTAAATATTCACTGAACTTTTGGTTGATTGCCTCTTGTTCGATCCCAACAATGCTGCGAATAAATACTGCAAGGTTTTCTTCTTTGGTTATATTGAAATAGTCATCTCTCGTACCTAATTCTTGCCATAAGATCCGTTCAAGTTCTTTTAGATCATCTGCAGTTATCTTATCTAGCATCTTTATCTTGACAATCGTTTCATTTATTTCATTGGATAGTAGATAATCAATTACTTTCTCTTGATACGTCTTGAAATCAAGAATATTAACACCCTTAGTTCCTTGATCGATGAGTTCATCTTTAAAGTCAGTTGAATATATACCTACTTCATCCGTAATGTACTGAATCAGGCATCTTATCTCATTTCGCAAATGTTCAAGTGATTCTATATTGACCTTATTCCAATAGGTTTGAGTCGACACCTCTAACAGAAGGTCTTTTTTCTCTGCCACTTGAGGTATGCTTAATCGTTCAAGGAGTGCCTGTGAGATACGAACTACTTGTTCTATCGCTCTTTTAGCAATGATATCTTCTGATACCATGGATAGCATGATATAAAAAACTTTTAAGTCAAATGCTTTCGCCGACTCCAAATCTTTATCGCTATCAACCAGCAACGTCAAATTGTTCTTGATTTCTTGAACATCAAATTTCGAAAGATAGATCCATTTATCTTCAAGTGAATACTTATCGACTAAAGGCAAATTTTCTCTCACAAGAATTCGATCTCGATTGAAATTTCTAACGGTTTGATATAGCTCTGATCTTATATTTTCATAGTATGATTTATGGAATGCATTAATCTGATGTTCTTGTTTTTGGAGTTCAAACAACAAATCCAGTTTCATTTGGAATACTTTTTGAGTCAATGAGTAACCTTGATTCACTTTTCTGCCTTCAGGATTCATTTCAAAGAAGCTGAAGTTATCACAAAAATCAAAAATATAAAACTGTTGCTTATGCTTGAAATGACCAAATATATCCTCGGATTTACGTGTTCCCCGACCGATCATCTGTACAAACTTAATCTTTGAATAAATGCGCTTAAAAAACACTAAATTCAATATATCAGGTACATCAATTCCCGTATCAAGCATGTCGACCGATACAGCAATTTGGGGTAACTTATCTCTCACACTAAACGTATCAACAATATTTTGAGCATAGGTCACATAGTTATCAACCAATTTGCAGTATTCCGCTCCGTACTCTGGGTATAGTTTTTGAAATCTTTCCACAATAAGTTCTGCATGTTTATGATTAAAAGCGAAGATAATCGTCTTACCCATTAAATCCCCACTATTGACTTTAAGGCCTTCATTCATCAAAGTCTGCAAAACTAAATCGATCGTATTATCATTGTAAATCTTCTTGAAAAAATCAGCCCCACTCAGCTCAGTCGGTAATTCTCCTTCAGGGGTAATGAACGTTTTTTCGTATTCATCTTTCTCTTCTTCAGATAGCTCACTATACTTGATGCCTTGTTTTAAGAACTTTGTTGTCCTATCCAAGACTGTATAGCCTACAAGATAATGATCCCTTACTGCCTCTTCCATTTCATAATGGAAAGTGGGTAGTCCTTCTTCCAAATCAAATGTCGAATAGGTAGATCGTTCGATCTCATCTCTTGGGGTCGCTGTTAAACCGACAAGTAACGCATCAAAGTAGGTAAAGATAGCTTTGTATTTATTGAATATAGAGCGGTGTGCTTCATCGATGATGATCAGATCAAAACGTCCGATACCAAATGTTCTGTCATCGCCATCGATCAAATTGATCATCATTTGATACGTCGAAAAGACCAGACGAGCATTTAGGTCTGGTTGTTTATCCTTATCCGATAGGACTGAAATGGTGTAATTGGGTAATAGCTTGTTAAAGTTTCTTTTGGCTTGAGTCACCAATGCGGTTCTATCTGCCAAAAATAAGACATTCTTGACCCACCGATTCCGTTGAAGGAGCTCAACTAATGAAATAGCGGTTCTTGTTTTACCGGTCCCAGTCGCCATGACAAGCAATGTTTTTCTTCTCTTTTTATTCAGTGATTCGACGACGCTTGTGATGGCCATCTTTTGGTATGGGCGATCCGTGATATCTTCTCTAATAGACAGATCTCCAATGTCTCCTCTATTGCGCAGTTGCATCAAATATTGAAGCTCTTTGATATTGTGAAATCCAAAGACTTGTCTTGCTGGATAACCGAGTTGATCGATAATCCAAATCTGATAGCCATTGGTGTAGTAGACGATGGGAAGATGTCCATACTCTTGTTGTATACATCTGGCATAAAGCAGTGCTTGTTCTTTCCCTTTGACCGGGGATACACTGGTCTTCTTGACCTCGACCACAGCGAGGGGTTTTCCATCACTGCCAAAGAGGACATAATCCACATACCCGATGCCTTGATCGTTCGGCATTCCTAGGACCTTGATTTCAATACCGGCTTTTTCTGGGAGTTTGATATTATCCTTATCAAGTACCTTCCATCCGGCTTCTCTCAAGTAAAGGTCGATATAGAGTTTACGGGTTTGAGCTTCACTGATATTGACACCAACACCGAGTGTTGTATGTTTATCTAGTTTTGGTTTGAGCTCAGTAACCAGCTGTGAATTGATTTCAACTTCTTGACTCGATGGCTTAACTTCTTTAGTCTTTATGAGCAATGTTTCATCAAACAAAGGATATGAATGAACCAAATCAAGTTTGACCAATAATTCACCTGTGAAAATATGGAGCTGTTTAAGAGATAAGAGCGCTTCTTTTTGACTGACTTCATCATTGTGGATTGCAATGTTTCCAACTTTTCTTATATAGTGTAATGCATTGATCATTGAAGCATCATTGATAAAGTTTGTGAAATCTTCAGATGAGACGAGTTCAAATAAAGAACTCCTTTGAGGTATACTGTTATTTCTAAGTTGATAGGCCAACTTAACTAAATATTCTAGTGCTTTTCTCGATTGTCCAGCACTTAGATCGGGTCGCGACAAGACAAAAGACTCCGCATCTTTGCAGAATAAATATAAATCACTTAGACTTTCAATGTTTTTTATGTAATCAAAATTCATGAAAACTACCTCATTATCCGAAGTATTTTTGCATCAATGAATCAAATAACTCTTGAGTTTCATTTAAAGACTTTTGAACAACAAATTTCAATTTGTCGACTTGTTTAACAAATTCAGCAAATTTGTTCTGTAATTCTATATTTGGTACAGGAATCTCAATATTCGATACTGCAGTCTTTGAAATTTCTTTAAATGTTGTACCTGATCCAATCGAATTTAAGTATTCTTTATTGTATTTTAGTAAAATGAATAAATATATTGGATCCAGGGTATCTTTACAAACAAAGTTTTTAAATCCTTGATTACAAGCCATAGAACTTCCCACAATAGCAGTTTTCCCAATAGGAGCTCTAGTAGAAAGCAAAACAGTATTAATAGGCATTTTATTTAATGATTTCGACTTCATACCTTTGTCAGTAAGTTTTCTTTCGGTATTGTATACATAGAATGAGCTATCATCAAGTTCTGCAGGAGTAATCCACAAGTGCTCCCTGCCCCAATTACTTTCATCATTAGTAGATGGTGTCGTGCCTGTAACAATTTTTGTAATATCTCCTAACTTAACCCAGTTATTTTGATTTTTTCTTAAATCAATATACTCAAACATCTCAACAAATCGGGATTTGATAAGTTGATCATAGCTTTGAAGTATTACATTTTTGCTCTCAACTATTTTTCTTGACTTATTAAGAATATTCACAATTTCTTTTTGTTTTTCAATTGAAGGTAACTCTATAATGGCGTCTGTTAGGTTTCCTAACTTAATATACTTTATTACTCCTCCGATTGATTGTTTTCTCAACTCTTCAACATAAAGCTCAAGAAAATAATATAGATAGGGTATAAATAATCTTCCTTTACTATTATCTTCAATAATGTATGTTCTTTGGTAAGCATCAAATTTACCTTTATAATACTTTACATTTAAATCACCATTGCCAGCTACAAGTACACACTCACAATCATAAGAATATGAATCTATTCGCAAAGGATCTTTAGAACAAGTGAAGAATGGATACTTACCATTTTCAGATGATGCGTTTGCGTCTAATTTACCAGTTCTTATTTTTGTAATATCACCAAGTTTTATTTTACTCATGACATTACCCCTACAAATCTAAATTTAAAAGTGATTTGAGCTCTTTTTTTAGTTCCTCAATCTCTTCATCTAAAGAATCAATTCTATTCATGATAACTGAAGGTGAATCATACTCTACTTTTTCATATTCGGTTTCTAGATACTTATTAATTGATAAATCATAGTCGTTGGCAACAATGTCTTTTTTATCCACAAAGAATGATTTTTCTAGTCTCGTTCTATTTAATTCTTGATCTAAATGATGGAATCTATTAATGATATCGCTTATGTCATTATCTTCAATAGGACTACGCTTATCGTCCAAAGTGAATCCATCGGCCTCCATATTATAGAACCATACCTTATCTGTTCCACCTGTATTGGTTTTTGTGAAAATAATAATCGCAGTTGATACTCCTGCGTATGGTTTAAACACACCACTGGGCATTGATATCACAGCAACCAATTTGTGATTATCAACGAGTTCTTTTCTTATCGCCTTATGTGCACCGCTTGAACCAAAAAGGACACCATCAGGAACAATGGATGCTGCTCTACCTCCAACCTTTAACATTCTAAGCATGACAGCTAAGAATAAAAGTTCTGTCTTCTTTGTTTTGGTGACTGCCAATAAATCCTTAGATACAGCTTCATAATCTAAGCTACCTTTAAAAGGTGGATTAGCGAGAATTAATGAGAACTTATTCGCTGCTGTATTTTCTTCGGATAATGAATCCTGATACTTTATATCGGGCTGATCAACACCATGAAGCATCATATTCATCGCCCCGATGCGTAGCATGGTTTGATCTGTGTCATATCCACTAAACATCGTTGTCGTATACTTTTCTTGGTGTTCAGCTTTTAACAATTCACTCGAATAGTGCTCATGTATGTATCTAGCTGATTCAACGATAAAGCCAGCACTCCCCATTGCTGGGTCAGCAATGACATCATTCAGTGTGGGTTTCATGAGTTCCACCATCATACGGATGATATGTCTCGGTGTTCTAAATTGTCCATTTGTTCCACTGGATGCTATTTTTGCTAATAAATATTCATAGACATCGCCCATGATGTCTTTGTTGTTTAAGTCAAGATTATCAAGACCATCAACTACCTTTACCAGTACTCGTGGTGTTGGTACCATAAAGACAGCATCTTTCATATATCTAGAGAAAGCCGTATCTTTACCATTGTTGATTTGTTTGATGAAAGGAAACACTTTATCCTTCACGATGTTATACATTCCCTGTGGTTCAAAGTCTTTAAAATGACTCCATCTCAAATTAATGTATGGCTCATTGATATTTTCTTTTTCATCCACATAATTTCCATCTTTAAACAATAGATTTTGGGGTTTTACACCTAGTAATCGAGCGTTTCTCTCTTTTTTGATTTGATTATCATCGAGTAACTTAATAAACAACAAATAAGTAACTTGCTCAATCACTGATAGTGGATTAGCAAGACCACCTGTCCAAAATGTTTCCCATATATTATCTATTTTGTTTTTATATTCACCTGTTATCATATTTTTCCCTCCACGTAAAGGTAAACTTTAATTCTATTTATATCTATTTTACCACATAGCCTTAATTATAAAACGCTTAATTTGGTCTTCATCTGCATCTCTAAAATAATAATGGAATTCAAAAATTCCACTAACTCCGGTAACTCCGGTGTTTTTGTAGATGGTGATCCTAGAAGTTCATGAGTGGCACCAAAATTCAAATCGCCTCATTTGACCCTCGAAGTTCATGTTTTACAAGGATATGGTGCTACTGGTCGTTTCTATGTTTACCTACGACCAATTCTCGACTTGTTAGCCTTATGATAGATAACATGCTTTCAAAAATGGACGACTATTGCTAATACACAATCACATGAAAAATTGCTAAAACACAGAACTTCTAAGGTCAAAAGGGTCAAAACGATTTTTTTAATAAATATTTGCATTTTCTAAATATAAAAGTCGATGATTTTCAATCGACTCTTTATCTCAGTTAAGCCATTTATATGGCAAAACATATGTATAAAAATGGTGCCGAAAAGGCCGAAAGAACCTGCGACCTATATCGAAGTACATATGTGATTTGTATATATTACTTACTAAACTATAGAACTGAATTACTTTAAATCTTTGTTTTTGCTATCTTCCACATATCATAGTCCATTGGATGTTTTTCGGGTTGCTTCATGTTTCTATTACCATTAAGATAGTATGCATCATAATCCGTCTTTTGCTTCAACAAATAGTTTTGATATTCTATTCTTAATGTATTCTCTCTTTCTTGATTGTGTTTTTGGTATGATTCATCTCTTTCAAATAAAACAGATACTAAGAAATTTATACCGAAAATAAACGTTAAACCCAATATTAGTAGTGGCACTACAATTAAAGTCCACGGAATGTTCACTTCATAGGGGTCAATAATGATACCAAAAATAAACATTACTAAAGCTGTAAAAAGCAAACCAGTTCCAATGGATTTCCTATTCAATTGAACGGTCTTTTTACTATTAATCTTTGTTTTGTTTGGCATTAGCTTTTTTTCTTTACTGTTTACTTCTTCTTTTAAGACAATTTTTTTCTGTTTTTGTGAGTAAACTTTAATAAGATCATCCCATTGCTCATACTTGCTATTGCTACTCATGTTTAACCTCCTAGTGAAGGTTTTGAATTTTATCAAAAGCATACAATGCTTCTTGATTCTTAGTATCTAAATATAAAGCCATCTTCAAATTACTTTTTGTGCATATGATATTACCGTCTTCTAAGTATCGCTTAGCATTTTTTATGAAATTATCAACATACTTGTTTACTAATGAAGTATCATTTTTTATTGAATCTAAATGTTTAAAAATAGTATTGTAAAGCTCTTCTTCACTAAGTAGTACCTTTCTAGATGTCTGACCACTGCCGGCAGTAACAATTTTTAACTTTTCAAGCTTTTCAAAACATTGTTGAGCTTTATTAAAGCCAATATCAAATCTTTTCTGGATACTGTTTATAGATGGATCTCGTTTGATTACAACATAAAACGCTACATCGGCAGCCATACTATCAAAAAACCCCAAGTAATCGTTATAAGAATCTACAAGACTCATTGGAAACCCACAATTTGGACATACTGTTGCGTGTGTTGAAACCATATTCATGCATTCTGGACATTTAATTAAAGCCATAATATTACCTCTCATTTATTAATGAATATTATACTATTCACTTGTCAAATCTTGATGGGTAGTGTCAAGAAGTTTGTGTAAATGAAATGAATTAAAGTATTAGAACTCTCTTTAGTGCTTTTAAGATTTTGAAGCGCGACGCTTAATTAAACATGTCATTCAGTTCAGCAGTCACAAGTTTAAA
>Ga0265295_1007566_pt1 | contig 12447 bp, 6 predicted proteins | sample Munlansysbiofilm_FD_192503 | JGI IMG/M metagenome (GOLD analysis project Ga0265295, IMG submission 192503) | Leachate microbial communities from a municipal landfill in Southern Ontario, Canada - Methane capture system biofilm | ecosystem: Engineered > Solid waste > Landfill > Unclassified ... | reverse complement strand
TGAAACTTATTAAATCACAAGCAAACCCTATTATTAAACCACATCCTGATCATCCTTGGGAATCACTTGTTACGTGTAACCCAGGTGCTTGGTATGAAGATGGTACATTTTACTTATTATATCGTGGAGCAGGACATGATGAAGCACACGTGATTCATCTCGGTTTAGCTACTTCAAAAGATGGCATTCATTTTGAACGCGCATCAGAAAATCCTGTTTTATCACCAACACCGGATAGTTTTGATGCAGGATGCGTGGAAGATCCAAGAATTGTCAAATTTGGTGATCTCTTCTATGTGACTTATGCTTATCGTCCTTTCCCTCCTGGACAGTATTGGTTGAAAAAATCATATGACCATGGATGGCCTTTGAAAGAAGCACCTGTTGGTTTACAGTACAATCAAACCAACACCGGATTAGCTATTTCTAAAGATCTAAGATCATTTAAAAAATTGGGAAGAATTACGAAGCATGCACTTGATAATCGTGATGTCATCTTATTTCCAGAAAAGATCAATGGCAAATACGTGATGTTACATCGTCCAGTTGAATGGGTAGGAGAGTCCTATGGTACAGATGTTCCTTCCATTTGGTTAGCTTATTCAGATGATTTGATGAGCTGGACAGATGATGTGTTACTCGCAAAACCTGAATTCACGTGGGAATTGAAAAAGATGGGCGGATCGACGCCACCACTTAAGACCAAACACGGATGGTTAGTTATCTATCATGGTGTATCAAAAGAAGATGGTCAATATCGTGTGGGTGCGATGTTACTCGATTTACATGATCCAACCAAAATCATTTCACGATTAAAGCATTACATCATGGAACCTGAATTTCCTTATGAAACAGATGGCTATTATACAGGATGCGTTTTCCCAACAGGAAACGTTATCGTTGATGATACACTCTATGTTTATTACGGAGGTGCAGATCGATACGTATGTGTTGCGACCTGCAAGTTAGATGAACTTTTAAATGAGTTATTGAACCAAAAATAAAGGAGAAAAATATGAAAAAGATCAGTATTTTGGTTTTTATCATCCTTACCATGATGACACTCTATGCATGTAAAGATGATCCGACGGAACCAACACCTACACCAACTCCTGTAGATACATATTGGGATGAGGATGGCAATGGTATTCCCGATTGGCAGGAAGAAGAAATCACATTAAAGTATGCGACATGGCAATACACACAACCAGATATGGTTACGATTGACGTGTTGATGATTGAAGAATTTATGGAAAAATATCCTAACATCACGGTTGAAATGCAAGTGGTAGCTGAATGGTATGACTGGGATACAGCATTTTTAGGTTTATTGGAAGCCAATAATTTACCTGATGTTTTCCTCGTTCAACGTTTAGGATCTTTCCTACCCTTTAATATGCTTGCTGACTTAACTGAAATGTATGATAATGACCCATCAACAGAATATATCTTTGATTCAGTTGAAGGTTTAGGTGTTTATGCAGATCGTAGATTTGCTATTCCAACATTCATTTATCCACAAGTTTGGTTTGTCAATCTAGACTTACTTGATGCTGCTGGCATTCAAAAGCCAAGTTATGATTGGACTTATCAACAAATGGAAGCCATTGCAAGAGCTACAACGAATGCAACTAAAAAAGAATTCGGTATGACAGGCTGTAATATCTTCACACGTATTTATCCAAAAGTTTTAAAGATGCAAGAAGATATTAACATTGGAACATCTTGGTTTGCATATGGTTTTGATGGCAATCGTTTTAACTTTGATGATCCTGTGATGCAAACAGGTGCAAACAAAATGCAAGAATCCATTCAACAAGGTTACTGCAAATCAGGATTCTCAGCAGAAGAACTTGAAGAATGGTATAACGATTCAAACTTCCAACCAACCTATGGTGGAAAAGTTGCATTATGGCCAGAAGCATCATGGAGCGCGAAAGATTATTTTGACACCTTCACATTTGAATGGGATGCATATCCAGGTCCTAATGGTGTAACAGGTGGTAATACAGATATCGCTGGTATTTCATCACTCAGTCCTAATCAAAAAGCAGCTTATCAATTACTCAAATGGATGAGCTTTGGTGAAGATGGTTTGTTAAAACGTTATGAAATTTATGAAGATGTTGGTCAAGAGTTGTTCCAACAAGGTAATAATTTCCCATATCCTATCGTAGATTATGGTATTGACGGTCAAGGTATCAACCAAGTTTGGGAAGCCATTCCTTATGGCGAAGTTGCACCTGGTTTTGTTTCACCTCAATTTATTGAAGGTTTAAGAAATGGTGCTTATTGGGCAAATAAAGAAATCATTGGTTGGGATGCTGTTGATTCAGCAACAGGACCATACTTTACAGAGATTATTTATGGAACAAATACGTATGCAGCATTAAAAGATATGATTCAAGCTGCTGCAGATCAAGCATTAGCTGATGCGAGACAAGCAATGAAGGATATGCTTGGCTTCTAGTTCATCATTTTAAAGGAGGATTTCTTGTGAAAAAGATAATCATGAGTTTTCTAGTCATCATGTTTACCGTTGGTTTAGCAGGACAATTTAACATCACAGTAGATGCCGCGACAGACGACTGGGTTTTTGATTTGGGTCAATTTAGAGATTCAAGTTATCAACGCATTCATCAAGCATGGTTGCAAAACGAAATCTTATATCAAGGAAATCCAATTGATGTGTTTGCATTAGATCAAGTCACACAAAATCCAACATTATCCTTAAGCGAAGAAGCGTTTGAATTAAATCAAGGAGATATCTCCCAATGGCAAGTTGAAGTACCTGTGACAGGTCTTTATCACATTCAGCTAGAATATGCTGTCACCGAGTCATTTTCAACGCAACCAACCATTGATATTAAAGTCAATGATGAAATTCAATACAATGAAATGACGGGATTGAACTTAAGTGTCAGATGGGTATTAGAACAGCGTGAAGAAGCATATAGATACAATCGCTTTGGTAACGAAATGCTTCCTTATACTGAAGCTAAAACAGGTTGGTACAACCAACCCTTAATTGATCCTAATGGACGTTATATTGAACCGCTTTGGTTTTATCTTGAAAGTGGAGTGCAAAACATAACGATTGTACCTAGTAATCATCCTATCTTATTGAAATCATTATCATTAACAGGACAAGAAACCATACCAACATATGAAGCTTATCAATCAACACACGCTCAAAGTCAGATGGTTGATACATCAATTACCATTGAAGGTCAACATATGACAGAGAAAAATGATATTGAAGTTAAGGCAGGTTATTTTAAAGGTGCAGGTATGTCACCTTCATCCTATAAGATTAATGTGCTTAATATGTTAAGTGGTAGTTCGATGAGTCGATCTGGTACAGCAGTTAGTTATGCCTTCACGGTTGAAGAAACAGGTCTTTATCACATCAGTTTAAAATACTTACAACAAACCATGGTAGGTATGAGCAGTGCAAGAACAATCAAAATTGATGATGATATTCCATTTGAAGAAGTGAGTGCTTATCAATTTCCATATACAAGAAAATGGAAGAATCATACACTCTCACAAAACGGAACACCTTTTGAGTTTTATTTAACTGCTGGAGAGCATACCTTAACACTTGAAGTCACAACCTCACACCTCATGGATCGTCTTGATGAACTCCAGTCAATTATGGATGATATCAACAGTTTAGGTTTAGCGGTTGCTCAAATCACAGGTAAGTCATCAGATGTTTTAATCGACTGGGATATTGTCAAGTATCTACCCTCTATTCAAGAGGATCTTAATGTATTAGCAGATCGCTTAGATGAGATTTATGATGAAATCAATGATTTAACTCCGGAGTATTCACGAGCAACAGCTGCTTCAACGTTGGAGATTGCAGCTAAGCAGCTCAGACGTTTAGCTAAATATCCTAACCGGATTCCAAATAAGTTGACAGAACTGAATCAAGGGAGTGGATCAGCTTATCAGTTAATTGGGGTTGCGATTAATCAGTTGAATATTCAACCTTTGTCACTCGATATCATTTATCTACATGGTGATGATTTTGATTTACCAAAAGCTAACGCAAATATATTTAAACGTTTTTGGTTTTCTATTCAAGCGTTCTTTTACTCATTCTTTGATGAAAGATATAAACTTTCTACAAATCCAAATGATGATGTGTTAGAAGTTTGGGTGGGTCAAAGTTCACTTTATTTAGATATCATGCAAGACATGATTGACGATGGATTCACAAGAGAAACAGGCATTGATGTCAAACTCAGTGTTCTACCAAGTACACAAAAGATTGTTCTTAACAATGCAACAAACACAAATCCTGATGTCGTTTTATCTATCGATTCATGGGAACCTTATGCCTACGCACTACGTGGTATGCTTGCAGATCTATCTATTTATGATGGATTTGAAGAGATGGTAGAAAACTATCATCCGAATAACTTCACCCCCATGATTTATGAAGAAGGCGTATATGGGATGCCTGAAACACAAGGGGTCTACTTGTTGTTCTATCGAAAAGACATTTTAGAATTTTTAGGCATCACACCCCCAGATACGTGGGATGATGTATTAAATATTTTACCTATTTTACAAAGTTATCAAATGAATTTCTATCATCCACTAGGTGGTGAAGGGGCTTATAAAGGATTTGGTTTAACATCACCTTTCATCTATCAATTTGGTGGAGAAATCTATAAAGAAAATGGCTTTACAACAACCTTTGACGAAGAAGTAAACATTCAGGCTATCACCTTTATGACAGATATCTTTAATATCTATAATCTTCCTCAACAGGTACCTTCTTTCTTTGAACATTTTAGATCTGGAAGTCTTCCCGTAGGGATTGCTACAGTCGATATGTATTTGCAATTAAAATATGCTGCACCAGAACTTATGGGTCAATGGGGTATGTTACCTATCCCAGGTATGTATGATGCAGATTTAGGTGAAGTTGCAAGATGGGCACCAACCTATGGTAAAGCTAGTATCCTTTTTGAAGCATCTCAGATGAAAGAAGAAGGTTTTGAACTCATCAAGTGGTGGAACTCTTATGAGACACAACTTGCATATTTAGAAAACATTAAGATGGTTTTAGGTGAAAGATATCTCTTTTTACCTGCCAACTTAAAGACATTGGAAGATTCCATTTGGGATCAATCCGTGATTGAACAGGCATTAATCCAAGCCTCATGGTCACGCATACCTGCGATTACACCGGGTTCTTATATCGTCGAACGTGAACTCACCAATATTTGGAATAAGATTGTTATTGATCAAGTCAATCCAAGAGTAGCTATCGATCAATCAATTCCACGTATCAATCGTGAGTTAAGAAGAAAGTTCGAAGAATTTGGTTATATGGAAGGAGGTGTCATTGTTCGTGAATACATCGTTCCAAGAAACGACAACATCGAAACCTGGATTCCATAAGAAACTTAATTCAGCATATTTGTTTATCTTGCCTTATGCGATCTTCTTTTTGGTTTTCGTAGTTCTATTAATTCTTATCTCAATATTCTTATCATTTACGTATTATGACACTGTCAATATGCCAAGTTTCGTTGGTTTGAGAAACTATATTAATCTGTTGACGCAAGATACAGATTTCATGCAGTTTGCTTTACCAACAACGATTCGTTATGCACTGATTGTGGGTCCAGGTGGTTACATGCTAAGCTTTATGTTAGCTTGGATACTCGCTCAAATTCCACATCGCATTAGAACAGTTTCTGCCATCATTATTTATTCACCTGCATTAACCTCAGGTGTTTTAATGACGGTTGTATGGCGTGTTTTATTCTCTGGAGACAACAGAGGATATCTGAATAATGTTTTATTAAACCTAGGTGTGATTAACACACCAGTTCAATGGCTTCAAGATCCACAAATGATCAATATCATCATGCTTTTCGTAGGATTATGGTCATCTATGGGTATTGGATTTTTAGCGATGTTATCGGGTATTTTAAATATTAACCATGAAATTTATGAAGCAGCTTATATTGATGGATTAAAGAATCGTTGGCAAGAAATTTTCTACATCACGATTCCATCGATGAAACCACAAATGCTGTTTGGTGCTGTTATGGCCATTGTATCAACGTTCAATGCTGCAGGTATTGCAAGTGCCTTGACGATGTCATTTCCACCACCACAGCTCGCTGGTTGGCTGATTGTTGACCATATGAATGACTTTGGTTTTGCGCGTTTTGAAATGGGTTATGCGAGTGCACTTTCAGTAGTGCTTCTCATCATCGTACTCTTGTTCAGCCGTATCGCAAAACGTCTTTTTGGAGGTGAAAAGGAATGACACTAAAACCTCGTAAAAAGAAGTCTAGTTATTTTGGTATGATGATTAATCCTGAGCGATATCATCGAAGCCAAATTAAGTTTTATCTGATTTTAATACCTTTGTTAATCGTGATGGTTTTACCTATCTTATTTATCGTTTCACATGCGTTTAAACCTTTGGATGAACTTTATGCATATCCACCAAGATTTTTCCCATCACGGATTACATTAGATAATTTCGTTCAATTGATTACAGCGTCTGAACAGACGGGTATTCCTTTTGGCAGATATCTATTTAACAGTATTGTCGTATCAGTCACCGTTATTTTTCTCAGCTTATTGTTAAGTTCACTTGCTGCATATGCATTCTCGTTCTTGAATTTTAAATTTAAGAATTGGTTATTCACGGCCAATCAGGTTGCGATTATGTTTGTTGCAGTTGCTGTTGCGGTACCTCGCTACATTGTAATGAGTCAGTTCGGTATCATCAATTCCTTCTTTGCTCATATTGTTCCGCTTTTAGCTATGCCAGTTGGTGTATTTTTGCTCAAGCAATTTATGGATCAAATTCCAAGAGAACTCTATGATGCAGCAAAAATTGATGGTGCAAACAAGTTTCAAATCTATCGTATGATTGTGCTTCCTTTGGTCAAACCAGCACTTGCAACTATAGCTATTTTGGCATTCCAAAGTGCATGGAATAACACGGAAACATCACAGTTATTCATTAACGATGAAGCATTAAAGACATTACCATATTACTTTCAAACATTGACATTAGGAACAAGTTCTATTGCAGCACAAGGGATTTCAGCGGCAGCTTCCCTCATTATTTTCGTTCCTAATATCGTCTTATTTATCATTCTTCAGAAAAATGTCATGAACACCATGGCACATTCGGGTATCAAATGATGAAAAAAGTGATCATGTTATGCATCGTTATGATGCTTGTGGTTATGTTGCCGCAAACCACCTTTGATGCTTATTCACCTTTTGTTACACGTTCACCCAATCGTTTTGGTGAACTTGTAACGACACAGGATGCATATGAACCTGTTTTCGATATTAGATCGTTTAATGGAGAAACATTCAGTGCGCCTCAAGATCTCTTTATCGATGAAGATGATTATTTGTATGTGCTTGATACAGGACATCAACGTGTTGTTATTTTTGATGATCAGTATGAATACGTCATGTCATTTGGTGAATCAGAAATGATTAAGCCAATGGGCATTTATGTCAGAGATAAAAACATTTATGTTGCTGACTATGGTCTTAATGAAGATGTCAGATCTGGAAGAATACACATCTATGAATTTGACAAAGATTTACAGGTTGTCACACATAACGATTCATTTGCAAGACCATCTAGCCCTGTTTTAGAAATCAATGACTTTATTTTTCGTCCACAAAAAATCGCGGTTGATAACAATCACACGATGTATGTTGTATCCGAAGGTTCATATAACGGTGTGATGATGATCAATCAAGAAAATCGATTCCTATCATTTTTCGCACCTAATAACGTACAAGGAACCGTATTAGATCGTATCTTACAAGTTCTTTATGGCAATAATGAAGATGCACAATTAACCAAAAAGATTCCACCAGCACCAACCAATGTGTATTTAAAAAATACAGGGTATGTTTATACCGTAACACAAACCACGCTGAATGGCACAACTGGAGACACACTCAAGAAAGTTAACAATGGTGGTATTAATTTCTTCCCTGATGACATGTTGACAGCACCAGATTTTGCTGCAACTTCCATGGGAAGTGTTGAAAACATTTATGCTGTCACACGATCTGGTTTTATCTATGAATACGATCGTGAAGGTAATTTACTCTTTGTATTTGGTGGACCTAGCCAAGGTCTAGACCGCGTTGGATTGTTTAGAAATGTATCGGGTGTTGCTGTTAACTCAAAAGATGAAGTATTTGTTTTAGACGATGTTAACAACAACGTTCACATGATTCAACCAACAAGATTTGCAACGATTGTTCACGAAGCTTTATTCTTGTATAACCAAGGTAAATATGTTGAAAGCCAATCCTTATGGGAAGAAGTTTTACGATATAATGCATTATTTGATTTAGCACATGAAGGTATCGGAAGATCTTACATGATGCAAGGTGAATATCAACTTGCATTAGAAAAATTTAACATTGCACAGACGAAAGAAAATTACTCATTAGCCTTTTGGGAAGTTAGAAATGTTTGGCTTCAAAGTTATGCGGGTTATATCATGGTAGGACTTCTAGCAGTTTATGCAGCATTAGCCTTAACCAAGAAACAGCGAAAAGAATGGGCCATTCTTGAACCCGCTAAAAAGGTATTAAGAGGGATCTCTCAAAATCCTTGGATTCAACAGCTCACATTTATGGGTTACTATGTTAAAAATCCAGCAGATGCATGTTATGAGGTTAAAACAAGAAAACGCGTCAGTGTGAAAGTAGGCATTATCTATGTCGTTCTACTCATCAGTTTATACATGATGCATCTACTTTTAACGGGTTTACTCTTTACACCTGTTGTGATTGAACGAACTGTTTTCCTAGAAGAGTTATTAAAAGTTTTAGCGCCATTTGTTACATTCGTATTTGCAAATTATTTAATCGCATCACTTCAAGAAGGAGAAGGAACTCTCAAAGCTGTATTTATCAATACATGTGGAGCTCTAATTCCTGTTGTCGTCATTCTTCCGATTTTGATTCTTTTATCTAATGTTTTAACGTATAACGAACAGTTTATCTATCAATTTGGTATGACGATAATGATTGGATGGTCTGCTATTTTAATCTTCTTCACTGTTAAAGACACACATAATTTTACGATTAAAGAAACCATTTATAATCTTTTAATGACCGTACTCATGATGGTAGTTATGATGATTGTTATCATCATGGTTTACATGATGGCTATGCAAGTTGTTGAGTTTATTGGAGATTTGATTAAGGAGGTGGTGATTCATGCGTAAATGGAAATGGCTAGTCGTGATCATCATCTTAGGTATGACTGTATCATTTGTTGTGATACAAGCCAAATCTTTAAAAACATCATCATCTTATCAAATGCCGTATCAAGAGATGTCAAATATTCTTGTCGAACAAGAAGATCAAACATCCGTTAATCAAACCTATACAGAAGCTGATCTTCTTGATATGAATTTTGAGTTAGTAGCATCATCATCTGCGATGAGACTATATTTGAACCGCTCACTTTTAAACATCGCCATCTATGATGAACGAAACGACTATATTTGGTTTGGATACTATCCAGAGTATCAACAAAAAGGATACACCAATACACTTAAGCAGTGGATTGAATCTGGTGTAACCATAGATTATTTTGATTCAGTCTCACTTAATGAAGCCAGAATGTCTATAACAGACCCTGATGCAGGTACCCAAATATCTTATCAGATGCAATCTGGTGGATTTAAAGCAGCTATCAACATGGTGAAATTAGGTATATCCTTTGAACTTGTTGTTGCACTTGAAAACGATGAAGTTAGTGTTCATATTCCTTTCGACTCAATCGTTGAAGTTCCCTATAAGACAGCAGCAATGAAATTTGCTAAGGAATATAAAGTTCAATCGATTATTGTATTCCCTTATTTAGGTTCAGAGAACTATGAAATTAATGGTTATGCGATGATTCCTGATGGATCTGGTGCACTGATCAAATATGAGAATAAACCATATGATTCAGCTTATGTCAAGCGTATCTATGGTAGGGATTTAGGTATACAAAGCAGTGTGACCTCATCAGCTCATCTCAAAGAAGAAACAACTCTATCATTACCTATCTACGGGATCAATCACGGGTATCATCAAGCAGCATTTTTAGCAGAACTTACCTCAGGGTTTGGAGCAAGTGAATTACACAGTTATCCTTACATGTACAACGCGATTGACATCAACACAACCTTCTTTATGTATAAGACAAGAGATCGTGCGTTGATCGAACTATCTGGTGGTGCGATTTCATCGATTCCAATTATTAATAAAGATCCATACCCTTTCGATTATGAAGTGAAATACAGTTTCTTAGCAAATGAGAAAGCTCATTATGCAGGTATGGCAGAACGCTATCGAGACCATTTAGAACTAGAACAGGATCAACAACTTGAGATGGATATGCATCTTGAACTTGTAGGTATTGATCAAAAACCATCACTTTTTGGACAAACCAATGTAAGACTTACCACCTATCAAGAAGCTAAAGAAATCATTCTTGATGTCTATGAAGATATCAAACATCTTGAAGTGACTTATCGTAGCTTTAATCAAGGCGGAACATATGGTAAAACACCTTATCGTTTTAAATTGTCATCAGCACTTGGTGGAAGAAGACAATTCAATAAGTTGATGGATGCCATTGATGATTTAGATGGTGTGACACTTTCTTTGGAGAACTCACCATTGGTACTTGCTAACACACGTGTATTTGATACACAGATTAGAAAGACGACACTCAATTTATTTGAAGTTGGTATTGATTCATCTCGTGATGATACAGCAACTCTTCTTAGCATTCAGGGTCTTGCAGAACGTATTTTAAAAGATGATAAACGATATAACAGTTATGGTATCGATCACTTAAGTATCAAAGGTATTGGTGATTTAAGCTTCTCTTATCAACGAAATAAAGAAACGATTTATCGTGAAGAAATGATTGGTGAAATGAGAGAAGAACTGATGGCTCTTGATGATTATTATATTGGATTATATCAACCAGTAAGTTATTTTTACAGTTTGATTAGTTCATACTATGAAACGCCTTATCAAGCCAATTCCTATGCTTATATTACACAATCAATTCCATTTATATCACTTGTTTTATCAGGTTCAGTTAAACTTTATTCACCACTTCTTAACTATGTGAATAATCTTGATGAGATGACCTTAAAAATGATTGAGTATAATCTAAGACCTTCATTTATCGTGACATCAAAACCAGGTTATGAACTACGTTATACACATGTTGAATATTTATATACAACAGAGTACAGCGTGTTTGAAGATGTGATGAAAGATGTATACCGGAATGTCAGCGACATCTTGAGTGATGTTCAAGGAGAACACATTGTTAATCATCGGTACATCGCATTAGGAGTTGCTGAAATCACCTATGAATCTAAGATCATTTATGTCAATTATACAGATCAATCTTATACAGTAGGAACTACGGTAGTTCAACCACTTAGTGCTACCTCTGTGGAGGTGACACCATGAAGATGATTAAAGAAAAAATCATGTTATGGCTAAATAAGTTAAGTGACTTCTACACTAAAAAAATGAGACCACCATTGGAAAAAGCGTGGCAGTTTGTATCGAAGTATACAGGACTATCATGGCTGATTAAGAAGTATCAACGATTAAAACAACGTACAAGAAATGCCATCACGGGACTCATCTTTGTCTTACCATGGCTCATCGGGTTATATGCATTTGGTATGCGACCCTTCTTGTCTTCTTTAAGAATGACGGTTGCTGATCAAGCGCAGTACATCATTAATACCAACACACAAACCGTTGACTTTGTTGTAAAAGGATGGACGTTTAGACATTTTACGGAACTATTTAAAAATCAACCAGGTCATGTTCAAACCATGATTTCAGTCTTCTTAGATATTTCACTGATTGTTCCACTTGTCATGATCTTTGCTTTACTGTTAGCGCTCATGCTTAATCAACCTATTAAGGGTAAAGGCATCTTTAGAGTCATTTTCTTTATCCCGGTAATCTTGTTATCTGGTAATATGTTGTCTTATTTCAATCAGTATAATTTACTGACTGTCCCAGCAATTCAAAGTGGCGCGATTGCTAACGGAATTAATCAATATTTACCGAGACAGTTCGCTGTCCTAATAACAGGAGCATTCGAACGCATTGTGTTAATTTTGTGGCTCTCGGGTGTTCAAACACTGATCTTCCTCGCAGGACTACAAAAAAATGACAAGACGATTTATGAAGCAGCAGCCATAGATGGGGCTTCCATGTGGGATAGTTTCTGGAAGATCACATTACCTGGATTGCACCATTTAATGATTATCAACATTATTTATACAACCGTGATCTATGCAAACTTATCGAATAATCCTCTGATTGGACTCATTAATCAAACATTGGTTGATGTACGCTTTGGTAGAGCATACT
>Ga0265295_1007565_pt1 | contig 12450 bp, 11 predicted proteins | sample Munlansysbiofilm_FD_192503 | JGI IMG/M metagenome (GOLD analysis project Ga0265295, IMG submission 192503) | Leachate microbial communities from a municipal landfill in Southern Ontario, Canada - Methane capture system biofilm | ecosystem: Engineered > Solid waste > Landfill > Unclassified ... | reverse complement strand
ATCATGTTTCGTCCCCACTTAGCTCAGCCTGGCTAGAGCGGCTGACTGTAGAGTGTTCTCGGAGAGATCCGATACAGCCGCTGAAATCAGCAGGTCCCCTGTTCAAATCAGGGAGTGGGGACCATCCCTATCCAGCATTTCTGGCGAGGTCTGTTTTAAAAATTTTAAATCCTCTCAGATAATACATTTGACTAACCAATTTTACACTTATTCAAGATTTTGTAACTATGAATTTGTAAACTCATATCTAGTTTTCTAATCGTGCTAGTGCACATATCAGATTTAGAGGTAAAAATGATAGAAATTAGTAAACTAGCTATACTGATGGTATCCCTTAATTCGGATACTAAATCTTCTAGAGACATATTTTTAGATTCCATAACAATTGATTGGAATCCTTCGAATTCGAACACCATCCAAACTGTATCTTTGTGATCCACATGACCACTACACCTACCATATCACAAAATGATGATCCAAACAAGAGTAAAAGAAAAACCAAATCAAAAGAAGTGAAATTAGGAGTCACCGCCTTGGCGATGATTAATGTAGCTGCTGTACTGAGTCTCCGTAATTTCCCTCAGATGGCATTGGATGGCTGGAGCATGATATTCTGGTATGTTCTGTTCACAATAACTTTCCTTATACCTGTTGCACTTGTGGCGGCAGAACTTGCATCCACCTGGCCTAAGGCAGGAGGTATCTATGCGTGGGTCAAAGAAGCGTATCCCAAACAAGGAAGTTTTATAACGCTCTGGTGCGCATGGACCAATAACATAGTTTACTTCCCAACGGTCGCATCATTCATCATGGTAACTTTGTCATATACAATACTGGAACCTACGTTTGGTACAAATGCTGTGTTCATGACTGTGGTTATGCTTGCTGCGATGTGGGCCTTGACGTTTTTCAATTTCTCGGGCATGAAAAAATCTACGAAACTCAGCACCATGGGTACTCTATTGGGTACCTTGGTTCCTATCGGCATACTCATCGCAATCACATTCGTATGGCTTCTAAGCGGTCACACATCGAATATGGGAGAACTGACCGTAAGTGCGTTACTTCCCAACAATACAGGAAATCTCTTGCAAACATTCACAGTGGCTTCGAGTCTTGTCCTCATGTTCGCAGGAATGGAAATGGCCGGATATCATGCAAGAGAAACTGAAAATCCGCGTAGAGATTATCCTAAAGCCATGTTCATTGCCGCGGCCATAATATGTTTGGTCTCGATAGCCGGTACGTGGGCAGTGGGATCTATTGTACCAGCTGATTTCCTCAACAGTGAGAACGGCCTGAATGGAGGGATCATCAAAGCATTCAGCCTTGTACTGAATGACTTTGGAATCGGATGGTTGCTAGTGCCTTTTGGAATAATGCTGACCGTCGGAATATTGGCTCAACTATCAACATGGATGCTGGGGCCTGCAAAAAGTCTTGCACCCGCAGCATATGCTGGCAATCTGCCTCCTCTTTTCCGTAAGACGAATAAGAACGGCGCTCCAATAGGCGTGCTGGTTCTGCAGTGCGCCATCTCATCGATATTCGTACTTGCATATGTCATCATGACAACATCTAACATTAACGGATACTGGGTGTTGGTGACGATAACGTCTCTGCTCAATATCATCATGTATTTCTTCATGTTCATGGCATTTGTAAAACTTAGAAAAACACAAAAAGATAAACCACGTCCTTTCAAACTTCCTGGAGGAGCCATAGGAATGTGGATCATAGCAGTTGTTTCTATAGGTACTCTAGGATTCGGATTTGTATTCGGACTATTGCCGGTGGATACAACCGGTTATAGCGCTATAGGAATAGCAACATACATCCTAGGTATGCTATTTGGTGTGATCGCTATCGGAATTTTACCACCATATATCATAAAAAAGAAACTGAAGAAGGCTTCTTGGCTGCCTACCAAAGAAGAATTGGAAGAATTCGAGGCGGGAGAGATACACGATCATAACTGATGTCTAAAGACTGACCATAATATTTTCTCAAGCCATATGATCATACTGTGGCTATACTGACTAACATATCAGTACAGCCACAACGACATCCGAGTAACTACAGAAGCGTTCAAAGTCTATAAACTTGATAAAAAACCAAATTCAAAACTAACTACAGAATAATTTCAACATAACTTACACTAAATGTCATAATTATTGTGATACTATTAAGATCATGAAAAAAGATCGTAGCTTATGAATGAGCCTTATGATAAATCTTCGAAAATAGCGTATGCTGATTCTGTAAAATCATTAAAACATACGATGGAAGAAGTTCATTACATACCCAAATATCAAAGAAATTATGATTGGGGAAAGTATCAATGTAAGGCGCTATTCGAAGATCTAAAGAGGTATACCAATAATCTGTACAAAGATGGAAATTCTAAATATATGTTTGGTCAAATTGTTGCATACAATAGCGATAATAACAAACTGTACATACTTGATGGACAACAAAGACTTACTACAGCAACAATAATGATTGCTGCCATACGTAACATTCTAAAAAATATAGATAAACATAGTTATGGTGATGAAACACTCCAAGAAAAAATTCTTCAAATGAAATTAGTACTCCTCAAAGAAGATAAGCCACTACTAAATGTTTATAAGAGCAATGAAACCATCTTCAACATCATAATAAATAACCCAATAGAACTGGATAATTATATTATAGAAAATAAATCTCAACAAAATATGGTAAGTAATTACAAATTCTTCTATGAAGAATTTTGTAAACTTATAAACATTAATAAAAATGAATTCGGTTGCTACAATGATGCAGATTATATCTCAAATAAAGATAAATATAAAACTTTGATTAAGTACTACGATGACTTTGTAGATTTTAAGGTATGCTCTATATATAGCGCACATTTAAGAGAAGCATACGAAATGTTTGAAGCCATTAATAATCGTGGAATAACACTAACGCCCTTAGATTTACTAAAGAATCACATTTACAGCAAATGTTATATCGATGACGATACTCTTGATAGAGATAAATTTGAAATAGAAAATAAATGGAAAATAATTACTGATAAACTCTCTGAACTTAAAGGTGGAATTGATAAAGCTGACAAATATCTTAGATATTTTGTAAATGCCACTCTCGAATTCGTCCGAGGTGACGATATGTATGAAGTACTTATCAGATCAATAAAAGACAATAATGATTCTTTAAGCTTCATAGAAAGATTTACTAAAGCACTTGAATTCTTCAAACTATCTTTCGTATCAACATACATCACAGAAGAAATTTCTGGTGAAACGAAACGCATACTCCGTGGTTTCGCCGAAAACAATTTTGACAGCTATAATCCCATGGCACTTTCTGTTTATCTGAAGAACAAAAATGAAAAAAAACTTAACAAAAGAATGCTTGGTTTATTGAAAGCTTATGATCACTTTTACGTCCTCAACGTCATTCCAAAAATCTATAAAACTAGTAAAATTGAAGAATTAACTTCTAAATTAGCTGTAAGCTATTTCAAAAACGAAAAAAAATTAGATGACATAATAAAAGAAATATACTCTGTTGATGATCAAGACTCAGAGGTCATAAAAGCCCAATTATCACAAATGATCTGGAGTACAAATCCCGCAAAATATGTATTATCTGAACTATATAACAGGATTAATGGATCAAATGTTGTTGATTTTAACGTTATTCACGTCGAACACATTATGCCTAAATCCAATTCTCAATTAGAAAAATATTGGCCAAATATTTCTAAAGAAATTCATGATAAATGCATATGGAAAATAGGAAATTTGTTGCTTCTTAATGGAAAAACAAATACAAAAATTCAAAACAAAAGTTTTTCATTCAAAAAAGAATGGTACTTAAAAGATAGCAATGAAAATCCAATAAAAAGATATTCTGATGTCAATGACAGTTATTTCATTCAAAAAGATGAATGGAATGAAATAACAATAATAAACCGTACAGATTTTATTGTGTCAAAAATAATAGAATTATGGGCAACAACAGAATATAATGAAGATAACGAGCAATAAACACCGATCCTTAGATCTAAATACAATCTGACCTATACCCGCAACATGGCTACAAGAATTCTTAACATCGGCATGATTGATTCAGACCTGCTCGACAACGGAACTCGACACCCCAACCTAGCACAGATGAAGATGAGCTCTTACTGTAAAAAAAGAGGCCACGCTGTAAAATTACTCTTTGGAGAGAACGATTTCGATTCATTCGATTTGATTATAATCTCTAAAGTTTTCACATATACTGTACTTCCAAATACAATTCAAGAAAAATTATCTTATTATTCAGATCTTTCTATAATAAATACATCAATAGTAACTGAAGTATCAAATTTAGAAAAATCTACCAATGAAGAAAAAACTATCATTTCTATTGGAGGAACAGGTTTCTTCGACGATGGTGGACGTAATTTAGATTATGTAATTGAACACATCATGCCAGATTATCACCTTTATGATGAATACATTGATTATAAAGAGAAAAATGGTTGGAATAGAAATAATTTCGAAGATTATGAAAAATACTCTATTGGCTTTACATCAAGAGGCTGTTTTAGAAAATGCAGTTTTTGTGTAAATAAAAAATATGACAATGCATTTAAACATGCTCACGTTTCTGAATTTCTTGATAAATCAAGACCTATGATCTATCTATGGGATGACAATATTTTTGCTCTAGATGATGGTTGGAAAGAAGTGTTTGAAGAATTAAAAGAAACAGGAAAACCCTTTCAATTCCGTCAGGGCTTAGATATTCGTTTGATGACAGATGAACGCGCAAAAATGCTGTCGAGTTGCAAATATCATGGAGATTATATTTTTGCATTTGATCATGTCCAAGATAGACTAATAATAGCAGAAAAATTGAAGTTGTGGAGAAAATTTTGTACAAAAACTACAAAACTATATGTTTTATGTGCATATACTCCTATTAAAAAAATGGAAAGCTGGTCATTATCACATCTCAACAATTCAAAAGAATACAATAATAAAACACGCGAATCATTTGAACTTCAAGACGTAATTGACACATTTGAACGTATAGAAATACTGATGAAATACGGATGCACCCCCTATATTATGCGGTATGAATCATACCTACAAAGCCATTTCAAAAATATTTACATCCAATTAGCTCGGTGGTGTAATCAACCAGAATTTTACAAGAAAAAATCATTCAGAGAATATTGCATAGCTAACCAAGAATGCACAAAAACTGTAGGAAGAAAATGTGCTCCTTTCAAAGCCATGATAAACTTTGAAAATAAATATCCCGAAATCGCAAAAAAATACTTTGACCTAAAATATGAAACTATAAACGACTATGGAACTATTTTTGGATATGGTAGAACTACAAACCCCTGCCCAATTTGTATTGATAATAATATAACATGGAATAATGTTGTGAATAAAACAGTAAACAGAACACGTTTTTTAGAAGAATATTACAAAAGAAAAATTGATACTCTTTGCTTATCGAAAAGTAAAAAATGTTGCACTGTAAATATAGACCTAGCTTCACAAAGATTAATAGATGCCGTTTTAGATTGCTCATATGAGGAATTAGTTGAAATAATTGACAATAACGAACCAATAATACTCGAATCCAATACAATTCCTCAACCAGGCAATCTAGAAAATGGAACTACCAAATTACTTGATTTATTTGTTGAGAAAGACGAGTTGACTTATGAAGAAATAGGTATTAGTCTACTGGGCCCAGGTAAAAAAGATGAAGCGTACAGAAAATACGGCGAAAGTTATAGTAAATTTGCTGCACTTTTAGATTTAGTTATCTTGAATGATAAAAGACCAATTACTGTGACAATATCTCCAGTCGGAAAACGTGTAATCAATTTAGATAGCAATTCACAAAAAGAATTCTACATTAAACAAGTGATGAGAATTCCAATTATCCAAAATTTAATAAGGGGATCGAAATATAATCCAATAAAAATTGAAGACTATCTCAAAACTGTAGTAAACGGCCCAACTGTTAGTAGAAGACTCACAGCTGTGAAATTCATCCTAAGCCTATTGAAGAATGTTGATAATGCAATCAACGACAGACTCGACAACATAATAGATTTTTAAGAGGTTTCAAAAAAGTAATTATTCTATATATTTAAGCCACATATTTATTTCTTCACGATCAATAGTCTTTTCATCACTTCTTTCCTTATCCTCAGGCCAATTAATAGAATTGGTTACATCTTCCAGACCATATGTATCACACACTATCTCATTGGCAATTTTTTGAATACACTCAAACTTCATCATTAGATCATTATCATCTACAATGAACTTATATTTCCAAATACAATCAACAATCACAATTATTGTTTCAGCAATATTTTCAACAAAAATACATTCTGAATGTACTCTTTCCTGAACAACTCTATCCTCGAAGAGATTATTAATCGATTTTATTATTTCTATTTCGCCCATATTATTTGTTTTCATATCTCAATGATTTTTATTATGATATACATGAGGATAATATTACAGTTATACTTACTGCAGGCTAACTCCACCAAAGTACAATCTCACAATCAGCTTTTTGAATACAAAATATTAATTCCTACATCAAACTATTGGTCTCTGAAAGGATTAACTATTCCTAGCATCCTATCTACAATTAATGGCTGAGAAGACCGTATGGAAGAGAATGAGCGAGGGAGAACTCATTCGCAAAGATTCCCCTGATGCACATAGTATAACGGAGAGATTCGCCATCTGTACCGATCTTCTTATGAGATACAATACTCAGCCGATGACCCTTGACGAAAGAAGAGATATTCTCTCTGAGATCGTCGGATATCCTGTTCCGAAAGATTCAGACATAGGCGTGAATTTTCACTGCGATGCAGGCCTCAACATAAAGATCGGAAAACATGTCTTCATAAATTATTGCTGCAATCTTCTGGACACTGCCGAAATAATACTTGAAGAAGGTGTGATGATAGGCCCCAGCTGCCAACTCATGACCGCGAAACATCCGTTCGATCCTGAAGAGAGACTTGCGTGTTTTGCATACGGAGCCCCGATCAGGATTTGTCATCACGTTTGGCTGGGCGCAGGGACAATCGTTCTCCCCGGGATCACTATCGGAGAGAATTCCATAATCGGTGCTGGTTCTGTCGTCACAAAGGATATCCCGCCCAATTCTGTTGCCGTCGGAAATCCTGCACATGTGATCAGATCCATTGATGTCTAAAAAAGATCGAATGACCGTTATTACCAGATTAACGATCATAACTAACCGTTAGACAAGAAAATAACCTGAAAGCACTAAAATATCGGCATACCTTTATCATCAGTATCATGAGCATAGAAGAATCAGAAGCAAACCCTCTCAAAAGTTTTGATGAACTTCTTGCAGAACTCAACAAAGAGGCTGCCAATCACAAACGCGACAGGGACAACTTCCAGAACCAGGCAAAGGTCTGGGCAGACAAACGCGATAAATGCAATGCCCTAGCGAGATCGAAGGCCTCTCAGGCGGCTGTATTCAAAGAACACAGAGATGAATACAACCGTGAAGTGAAAGTTGCCAAAGAACAACGTGACAAATGGAACAATACCGCCATGGATTGTCATGATAGGGGCTTCGGAAACTCATCCGAAGCGAAAAATCAAGCCAACTCATACCATCAGCAGATCGTTCAAAATTCCGCCAACGGACAGGCGGCCCATGAGAAGATGTCACAATTGTATGCGGAAGCGGATGAACTTCATCAGCAGTCCGACGACGCCCATAAGAAATTCCTGATATGCAATAAAGCCGGAGACATAGAACACCAGAATTATGTCGTCGTCATTAAAAAGATACAGAAACTCAGAGACGGACTCCCGGATGACTGATAATTGTCTTTAAAAGGAAACTGCATTACGGACAATATGGATGATTCTTCAGCTACTATCGATGAGTTGAAACATATAGTTCAGAAATTCTGTGAAGCAAGAGATTGGGATCAATTCCATAATCCTAAGGATCTGGCGATTGGAATGACCACCGAGGCTTCCGAACTTCTTGAATTGTTCAGATTCAAAAATGATGATGAATCTGCTAAACTGATGAAGGATCCAAAGAAAAGACAGATGGTCTGCGAAGAACTCTCGGACACACTGTACTTCGTACTGAGATTCGCTCAGATGAACGATATCGATCTGTATACTGAACTTAAGAAGAAGATCGAGATCAATGATGAAAAATATCCTGTTGAGAAGACCAAGGGCTCCAACAAGAAATATAATGAATATCAATCGGAAGGAATACAATGATGTCTCTGACTGTAAGAATAATCGAGGAGAAATGCACAGGATGCGGCAAATGTGTAGAAGCCTGTAAAGAAGGCGCTATACAGATGGTCAACGGCAAGGCCAAGGTCGTACACGAGGACTATTGCGATGGTTTAGGTACTTGCCTTCCCGTATGCCCTGCAGGCGCCATAGTGATAGAAGAACGCTATGCTGAGGATCAATACCTTCCGATGCAGGATAAGTCGCTGTGTAGCCCGCACAAGCGTATAGAGATAATTCGGAATCGTGCATCGGGAACTCCGAAGAACGATACCAGACAGTGGCCGGTTCAGATCAGACTCGTTCCGAGCACCGCCCCGTATTTCAACGATGCGGATCTTTTGATAGCTGCCGATTGCTCCGCATATTCATTCGAAGGATTTTACGAAAGATTCGTCAAAGGCCGCACCGTCCTGATAGGATGCCCCAAACTGGACAACATAGATTATTCTGATAAATTATCAGAGATATTCATCAATAATAGCATCAGGAACATCATGATCGTCCGCATGGAAGTCCCATGTTGCTCTGGCCTTACGAAAGCTGTTGAAAGAGCATTGGAGAAAAGCGGAAAAAATATTCCGATAGACGTTGTAACGATCTCCGATAACGGAAAGATCCTTTGATATCTGAAGACAACTCTTCTGATATGGATACCCCTAGTTTATGATTCTGTTAATCCAAGATATGATTATCCTGAATATAATTCTAATTTCAAAATGAATAACGGTCGACACCTTTACAAAATATTAAAAATATGTCAGAACGGCCATCCTCTGATGGGCCGTCTGACATTTATATTAAAGAGTTCAGAATTCCTTTCTGATGAACTTGATCCATGCAACAAAGTACGCAGCAATCCCCCATAGAAGAAGAACTCCGGCCTCACGTGCAAGATTCGGTATTTCGATGATCTTCATGAATCCGAACATCTGACTGTCGACCATGCTCTGCATAAACTCTGCAACATTCAATATGTTGGGATCGATAGATGTATCAAGATAGTCTATAGCACCTTGCATAGAACTCATCCACGTCAAGATTTGCTCGTTGTACGAATTCACATAATCAGGAACACATGTGATTATTGTATTTCCTGCAGTATTCAGCATGAACCAAGTGTCACCGGACATCATCTGCGTAATTATCGGTATGATCATCAGGAGTACCAAAAGTGTGATGATGGTGCCTACGCTTCCCTTCTTTATGAAGGCACTGATCACAAATGCTATGCCTGATGCTGCGAACAAATAAAGAATACAGAATCCGAATGACGTTAAAAGCTCAAACGAAACTCCGCCAGTAAATACTATGAGCATCGCTGCAGTCAAAATATAATAGATTGCAAGAATGAATGCCTCGATGAGTACACATGAGATTATCTTTCCCAAGAAGATCGATGTCCTCTTGATCGGCCTTGTGAAAAGGATCAATGCTGTTCTCTCTTCGAATTCAGAGACCAATGCTACAGATGATAACAACGCAACGATCAGCAGAGATGCCATACTTATGTACGAAAGATACGACGACAGCATATCTCCGCTTGTCTTACCGGACCATCCGCCACCAGTAGCATACGGAAGGACCGTTATCATCAAGAAGATCAGCAATATAACTGCTAAACTTACAACGAATTTCTTACCTCTGACACTTTTAACTATCTCGTTTTTCGTAACGACATATGCCTGTCTGAAATCAGAGGCATCCATATAGAACGACATTATCTCGACTCCTTTATCATATCCAGGTATGTTGCTTCAAGAATGTCACTGTCTGCTATACTGTAGACTCCTGCATTCATTCCAGAAATATCCTGGAATAGTCTTTGTCTATCTTCTTTCGAATCGTCGATAATGATCTGTATATCGTTACCGAGGCGGTCTGCCGATATGACATAATCCATATCTCTGATCCTCTGTATGAGTTCCGGTACGGGCAAACCTGCAGTCTTTGCGATGATTGATCTTGTACCGTGCGAGGTCAAGAACGCAGAGATATCGTCATCCATGAGAAGTGTGCCGTGATTTATCATAGCTATTCTATCACACAGATCCTGTACCTCTGTCAGTACATGAGAACTCATGACTATTGTAAGATCATTGGAATCTGTTCTCAGATTCTTGAGTACCTCTCTGATCTCCACCATGCCTCTGGGGTCCAAACCCGATGTAGGCTCATCGAGTATGATGATACTGGGCTCATCCATAAGAGCTTGGCCCAAAGCTATTCTCTGCCTCATGCCTTTTGAGAATGTTCCCAATCTCTTATCTCCCCATTCGACCATTTTGACCTTTTCCAAAATTTCCTCTGTCTCGGAACGAATGGATTCCTTGGACATTCCGATTATCTCTCCGACATATCTCATGGTCTCCCTCGGAGTAAGATACGGATAGAATTCGGGCGTCTCGATGACAGTACCTACGCCCGTAAGTGCGGCCCTCGGATCTTTGGTAACATCAATACCGTTGAGGAAAGCTTCCCCTGATGTAGCGGTTATCAGATGAGTCAATATCTTCAAGGACGTGCTCTTTCCGGCACCGTTGGGGCCCAGAAGACCTGTGAAGCTATTCTTTTTGATCTTTAGATTGAGATCATTGACCGCCACGAAGGAACCATATTCTTTCCTTAAATTGACGATCTCAATCGGATATTCGGATGACATTATCATAACCCCTGTAAAAATACTAAATCCATCTTATTTGATAAAGATTACTGACTAAACAAGAATCAATAATTTATGAAAAATATTCGAAAAGTATTAAACGTTACATAATAAGATTACATTCAACATGGATGCGATCGGCTTCGTGTTGGATAACCTTTATCTTCTGATATTCCTGATTGATATCATATTGATGATTGCGATGCTTTTTTGGGAAAGAAATGATCCTAAAAGCACGGCTATCTGGATTCTTGTTCTGTGGATCTTACCACTTTTCGGTTTCATATTATATCTATTCCTCGGACAGACGTTCTATTCGACCAGAACCTTTCGTCATAAAGCAACAGAAGATCAGAAGCTCGCGGAGGTCCTAAAAATCGAAAAAATGATTATGGAACAGGAATTGAAAAGTCATCCTGAAAATGCCGAGAAACTGAATTTTGCAAATACCATACAAAACGCCGGCGGTGTCCTATATACCAACATGAACGACGTTACTCTACTCCCTGAGAGTAAAAAATACTTCGATTCGCTCCTCGAAGATCTCAGAAATGCGAAAGAGACCATCAACTTCGAATACTATATCATAAGGAACGATAGAATATCCAATGAACTGATGAATATCCTGATCGATAAAGTAAAGAGCGGCGTTGAAGTAAAATTGATGATCGATGCCATCGGAAACAACAAAGGCCCTAAGAAGAATATTATGAAGTTCAAAAAGGCCGGAGGAGAATATTCTCTTTTTCACAGCACTTGGACATGCTTGCTGAGTCCCAGAAAAAATAACAGGAATCACCGTAAGATCGCGATCATAGACGGAAGGATCGGATATGTTGGCGGATACAACATCGGTGACGAATATCTGGGAAAGGGACCTCTCGGATATTGGAGGGACTGCGCTGTAAGAGTGGATGGAACAGCTGTCGCTTCCATGCAATTCAGATTCCTTGCCGATTGGAGATATGCGACCAAGAAAGACCTCGTACTCGAAGATAGATTCTACAAATATGACACCTGCACTGGAGACACCAGCATGCAACTCATCTCCGGGGGACCTGATGTCAGTGAGAACAATCCCATCCAGATGCAGTATCTTAATATCGTTACCAATGCCAAGAAGACACTATACATACAAACCCCGTATCTGGAACCTGACCAGGCACTTGCAGACTGTGTGCGCAGAGCGGCTTTCGCAGGCGTGGATGTGAGGATCATGATGCCAAACATCGGAGACCATCCTTTCGTATATTGGGCAAATAGATACTGGGCATCAGTATTCTTGAGAGCAGGCGTGAAAGTATACGAATACAACAGAGGATTCATTCACGCTAAGACTCTGGTCGGAGATGGATATTATTGCTCGGTGGGATCTGCTAATTTCGATGATAGAAGCATGAAACTGAACTTCGAAACGAACGTCATGATATATTCAGAAAAAATAGGCAAAGA
>Ga0265295_1007564_pt1 | contig 12451 bp, 9 predicted proteins | sample Munlansysbiofilm_FD_192503 | JGI IMG/M metagenome (GOLD analysis project Ga0265295, IMG submission 192503) | Leachate microbial communities from a municipal landfill in Southern Ontario, Canada - Methane capture system biofilm | ecosystem: Engineered > Solid waste > Landfill > Unclassified ... | reverse complement strand
TGCAGAAGAGAACAATACTACATTACTTGCAGTTAAAGCGGGTGAGGAGATTGCAAAGTTAGATACCAAAATTGCAAAAGCATCAAGATATCCGGTTTTGGATTTCTCAGCGGGGTACAACTACAATTTAAATCAGAGTGGTTATTTCCCATCCAGATACAATGAGTCAAATGGATTGAACTGGGGCTTCTCTATCTCTATTCCAATATTTTCCGGTAACGAAATTAATAGAAGGGTGAGTAATGCAAAAATACAACAGGAGAATGCCAGATTAAACTACGAACAGACCAGGCAAGAGTTAATGAGTGAACTTCAGCAGCTCTATAATATTTATCAGTATCATTTGAGAATGATTGAATTTGAAGAGGAGAGCAGACAAGCTGCTCTGCTTAACCTTGAAGCAGCGAGAGAGAGATACAGAATAGGATCTTTATCAGGAATTGAATTTAGAGATATCCAGCTTTCATATCTAAATTCTGCCGATAGAAGGTTAAATGCAATATATCAAGCGAAGATATCTGAGATTACACTCCATTTAATGGCCGGAGAGTTGTTTTAAAATATTATATTTATAGCTCATACTAAATCTAGAAACTATGAAGAAAAATTTTTTAATTCTGACTTTGTTAGTTATGACTCTACTCTCTGTGGGCTGTTCTGATAAGAAGAGTTCAGAGATTATTCCCGGAGCAGATCGGACTGAGATCTATATGCCACTTCTTGAGGGAAAGAGTGTTGCATTAGCCGTTAATAACAGCTCTGTTATAGGAGGAAAAGCCCTGTTGGATACTCTATTAGCACGTGATATTAATGTTGTAAAAATATTTAGTCCAGAGCACGGATTCAGAGGAGGCAACAGATATGATACTCTTGATGCTCAAACAGGTATTCCTATTAAATTGCTTTACGGAGCGGGTAATTATAAACCTGCGGCATCTGATCTCTCTGATGTGGATATTGTGATTTTTGATATGCAGGATGTAGGGACTCGTTTTTATACATACCTCTCTACTTTACATTATGTTATGGAGGCTTGTGCCGAAAATGATAAAGAGGTGATTGTTCTGGATCGGCCAAATCCGAATGATTATTATGTAGATGGACCTATACTGGATACTAATTTCAGATCTTTTGTCGGGATGCACCCTATTCCTATTCTTCACGCTCTTACACTTGGAGAGTATGCACATATGATTAACGGGGAGGGATGGTTAAAAGAGGGAATTGAGTGTAAGGTTACAGTGGTTGAAGTTGCAAACTACCAACACGGAAAGCCATATACACTTCCAATTCATCCATCTCCAAACCTTAACACACAGCAATCAATACTTCTCTATCCATCTCTATGCCTTTTCGAGGGAACCGTAATTAGTCAGGGAAGAGGAACTACTTTCCCTTTTCAGGTTCTTGGCAATCCACAACTCAAGGATCATTACGAATTCTCTTTTACACCTCAATCTATGGAGGGTATGAGCACAAATCCACCACATAAAGATGTTGAGTGCTTTGGTCTTGATCTACGTGATTACGATACCAATATTTTTAAGGAGAGCGGTCGTATTAACCTTAGTTGGTTAATCGAGTTCTACAATATATATCCGGACAAAGAGAACTTCTTCCACGTAGGAAGATTTGACAGACTTTCAGGAACTGATATTCTTAGAAATCAGATAATAGAAGGTAAGAGCGAAGAGGAGATTAGAGAGAGCTGGGAACCGGCTTTATCTGAATATAAAGAGATGAGAAAGGGATATTTGCTATATAAAGACTTTACTCTTTAAGCCATTTATGCCAATCACTCTCCAGATCGGATAACTTTTTGCCATAAACAGAGTGCCACTCTCCACCTGATTTCCACAGTTCAAGAAATCTTTTTTGGCCATATTTTGTTATAATAAACTCAATAAATGATCCTGATGCTGCATAACCCATCTGAGTGAAGTTTTTATCTGCACCAATTTGAAGATCAATGAGTTTTTCCAGTGGTAAGAGAGTTCCCATATTCAGGAAGTTTTTGGTGATACGATTACTTTCATCGGATTTTATTGAAATTGCCTCTGCATACATTGCAATTCCTTCGTTAAGAAAAGAGGATTGCCTTCCCCAGTTGTTCCTGAAAATGATATGGGTGAGTTCGTGAACAGCAAGTGCATAATCATTGCTCTCTTTATCGTAAATGGAGAAGATTCCTGCTTTTCCAGCAGCTAAACCTTTGCCCCAGTGATTTGTGTAAAATAGTTTCTCATCATAATCAGAGAAGTAGGTTATAACCTGCTTCTCTTTTGATGGCTCAAGCTCATTAAATAAGTTAAAAAGAAAGCTTAAAGCATTTTCATTATTCTTTGCGATTTCAACTATGGATATACTATCTATCGTCTCTTTATTATATCTTATTGTACAGTATTCGGTTTGGAGGTTTTGAAATTTCCCGGTAAAGGATAGGCAAATGTTGTATATAGGCTCTTTTAATGTTGGTAGTTTTCCATTTTGAATATCTTTATTAAAAGACTCTAAATAATATCCGCTTGCATTAAGCAGCATATGAGCTGTTGATTTGCTTAGAGCAATAATTGGAATCTCTCCATTTAAAAATTTAATGCCTTCAAGGTCTATTAGGGGATTCTCCTCTTCGTTTGAATAAATAGCAATTCCTGCAACATTCTCTTTTATTAGCCTGTTTATGTTTTGATTCAATGATAGTTTATTGTCTACTAGTTTTTCAAAATCAGCACAATAGAGTATGAATTTATCTCTTATATCAAGATCTTCTCCATAAAACCCAACCCTGTGTAATATTGAGGGCAAAAACATTAATGGTTTACATATTTTTACATCTTTTGTGTAACCCTCAGTTCCAAAAGGGGCACTTTTTTCTGATGCAAGAGGGAAAAACCCAAAATTCATCTGACTGCCGCTTTTGAATTTGATATAAGATTCTGACCAGGGAATTAGTGTTTTCTCGCTATAAAAATATTGTAGTTCTGGACCTTGTGCTTTTGCGATGCTAATGTTAAAAAGTGAAACAAAAAGAGCAATAAACCTGAGTCTCTTATTGAGGGTTTTCATTCTATCAATTTTAAATAATTTGAATTAGCAAAAATATTTTTTGAGAAATTGTTTAATGGCAAAAATGTTATTGAAGGGGTAAAAAGTATTAATGAGTGAGTCAATTATTGGCTTAAGGTAGTGTAAGCTCCAGCACAGGATATGTTGGTTCGCTGAATCCAAATTTTCTGTAAAGTTTCTCTCCATCTTTTGATGTATGTAGAGAAATTTTGCTTATTCCCCTCCTCCTTGCTTCATTAATCAACTCCTGAAGAATAAGCGATGATATTCCTTTTCGCCTCTCCTGAGGGATAGTAAACATATTTAGAATATCACCTTCAAGATAAATAGGCTTTGATGAGTCCCCGGGAATTCTTTTAATTACCATTGCCCCAAAGCTTATGATTAACTCTCCTCTTTTAGCCATATATGCATAGATCCTATCGTGAGCTATTTCAGATTTAAAATGGTTATTTAGCTCTTTCTCCAGTATTGCTTTATACTCTTCAATCATTCTTCCCTGCATTTCTTCAAGATAGTCAAGACGATACTTTGTTAATATCTCAACATCTTTTATATCAATTCTTCTGATTTCTATTTTCTGATTAATGTTTGCCATAGCTCTAATTTGAGTTTTTAAAGTTATTACTTTATTACAAATTATACTCATCTTTAATAATAGGTGAACCTTTTAGTTAGCAGATTGTTTCCCTGTGAATATATCTTTGATAATAGATTTTTTAATAATGAAAAAACAACTTATAACGTTAGTATTATTTTCTTTATTATACAGTATACAGGTATTTGCTGCAGACTACTCCATTAGGGGCAAGGTTATCGATAAATTTACTAGAGAACCGGTCTCTTTTGCTACAGTCTCAATTTTTCAGGGTTCAAAATATGCCATTACAGATTCACTAGGAGCTTTTACTCTTGAAAATCTTCCGGCAGGGATGTACCGCCTTCAGGTGGACTTGCTGGGATACAACCAGTACATAACAGAAGAGATAATGCTTTCAATTAAGGGAGCATTTATAAATATTGAACTTGAGGAGGAGAGTTTGCAGCTTGGTGCTGTTACAGTAAAGCCAAAAGCAGACCCATTTAGGAGAATCCCAGAGACGCCTCTTTCTCAGAGAACTATCGGTGTACAGGAGATTGAACGTAATCCAGGCGCAAACAGAGATATTTCGCGTGTTGTTGCCTCCCTTCCGGGCGTTGGAAATGTTGCAGGAGGAGGCTTTAGAAATGACATCTTGGTAAGAGGTGGCGGGCCATCGGAAAATAAATATTTTCTTGATGGTATAGAGGTTCCGTCAATTAATCACTTTAGTACTCAGGGCTCTTCAGGAGGACCGGTAGGAATTATTGATGCCGATTTCATAAGAGAGGTCGATTTTTATGGGGGTTCATTTCCAGTTGCAAGGGGAGGGGCAATTAGTTCTGTTCTGGACTTTAAATTAAAGGATGGCGACCCAATAAATAATACATATAAATTTACAGTTGGTGCATCTGAAGCTGGTTTTGGCTCTAATGGACATCTTACGAAAAGAACAAATTATCTTGTTTCTGCAAGGGTATCTTATTTGCAATTTTTGTTCAGGGCCATAAACCTCCCTTTTCTTCCAACATTTACAGATATGCAGGTTAAGCTTAAGACAAGATTTGATAATAGGCACGAACTAACTTTTATTGCTCTAGGGGGATTGGATAATATGACTCTAAACGAAGATACTGGCGGCAAGGAGTCTAATGAATATATTCTGGCATATCTGCCTGTAATACAGCAGGAGGTTTTTACAACAGGCTTGGTTTATAAATACTATTATGGCAGGAATAATCTTAGCCTATATTTGAGTCAAAGCTATCTTAACAACAGAAACACAAAATACTCAAACAATGATGATTCATCTGAAGAGAATCTCGCTCTCAAATACAGATCTGTAGAGCAGGAGACTAAATTCAGAGCTGAGAACCTTGTCAGATTTGGAGATTTTAGAGTGGTAACAGGTTTGGGTGTTGAACTTCCGCTTTATTCAAATAATACTTATCAGAAGATTTTTCTTGAAAATCCAGTAATAATAGATTATAACAGTAAGCTCAGTTTTTTAAAGTACTCTGCATTTGCCAATGCAAATTACACTTCTCCTAACAAAAGATTTGTTGCAAATCTTGGTGTTAGATTTGATGGTAATACCTATTCAAATGAGATGGCTAATATATTTAAGCAGTTTTCCCCAAGATTGTCACTCTCTTATGAAATGGTTACCAATCTTTATCTCAATGCCGGTGTAGGAAGGTATTATCAATTGCCTCCTTATACTGCAATGGGTTTTAGAGATATGCAAGGAGATCTTATAAACAGAGATCTTAAATATATTGGTTCAGACCAGATATCTGCAGGGATTGATTACAGGAATAGCAATGGTGTTCAACTTGCTGCAGAGCTCTTTTACAGAAATAATTTCAATGGGATGTGGTCTGTTAGAGACTCCATACCTGTTGAGGGTAAAGGTGTAAACTACGGTGTCTCCGGAAATGAGGAGGTAACCTCTACATTGAAAAGCAGGTCTTATGGTGTAGAGTTCTCTGCAAGATGGTTTCTCTCGGACAAACTAAATCTACTGGGATCTTTGACTCTTTTTAGAAGCCAGTATAGAGATAGTGATAATAGTTGGATATCAAGAACCTGGAATAATAAAAGATTGTTAACACTCTCTGCTGGATATAAATTGCCACTTGATTTTTATGTGGGTGTAAAATACCGCTATTCAGGTGGAACCCCATACACTCCGCTGGACGAGGATAAGTCTTCGCTTGTATTGGCTTGGGATGCGTCAGGTAGAGCCTATCCAAATTATTCATTATATAATTCTCAATATCTGGGGATATTTAATCAACTGGATTTAAGGATTGACAAAGAATTTTTCTTTAGAAAATTTGCTTTAAAGCTATATTTGGATATTCAGAATGTAACAAATTTTGACTATAAAACCGGTGATGTCCTTGTTAGTACAGGTACAATCATTAATCCTGATGCTCCAATATCTGAGCAGAGATATGAGATGAAAAGGATTGCTCTTACAGAGGGCACCATATTGCCTTCGATTGGTATTACTGTTGAGTTCTAAGCTCAAAAAGATCTCTATCCGGCCACTCAGTAATTTTGGTGAGTCCGGTCTTTATGAGATTGTCAATTTGTCTTGGGAAACGGGAGCCTTTCCAGGAGCTGGTATTGGTAATAAGTACCCAAGATATGCCGTTTTTCTGATATTTTAGAAGTGCGCTTGAACCGGATAGTGTTCCCGTTCTTGACCACTCGCCAGATGAGGTTGCTTTTGCCCAACCAATAGGCAATATTTGGGGGGTGCTGTTTGTCATCGTGTAGATGCTCTTTTGTGAAAGAATATCTTTTATTCCGCTTTTTCCGTCGATTGAGGCTACAAAAAGTAAAATTTCAGATGGTGATGCAACCCAGCCTCCTGCTCCCTGAAGAGCTCTGATGTTATTTCCTCCATAACATCTCTGGACCATTCTTTTACTTCCATCATATGCCTCTACTAAAGGCTCGTTTGATGGTTCATAGTATTTAACTTCATTTGGATATCTATCCTCGTAGAAATTGTGTGCAATATGCATATCGCTTATTCCGGCCGGTTTAAGGATGTTATCTTTAATGTAGTTTTCATAGCTCATACCTGTAACCTCTTCAATGACTCTTGAGAGTATGACATATCCTAAATTTGAGTATCTGGTCCCATTTCCCGGAGCAAACCCAAGTCTGCCTGTTGCGCAGTATTTAATAATTTGATCATTACTAGGGACAGTATCGATCTTTAATCTACGAGACATTAAAGTAGTACTGAACATAGGGTCTCCTGCTCTTAATGTAAAGCCGGATTTATGCCTTAGAAGATGTTCAATTGTTATTCTCTTTACCCTAGAATCTCTAATCTCATCATCGGATGGAAAGGGAAGTAACCCTCCCTCTCCAAATACCTTACTATTTAATGATAAAACGGAGTCTTCAACAAGTTTCATTATACCTGAGGCCGTAATGAGTTTTGAAAGAGAGGCTATTCTGAGAATATTACTTGGTTCCATACTTAACCCAGCCTCTTCATCTGCCCAGCCATAGCCTTTGGAGTAGATTAGCTTTTCGTTCTTCATAACAGCTAATGAGGCTCCCTTTAGTTGCCATTGCCTCATAAAACGCTCGATTTGTGAATCAAGTTTCTTTGTTTCCTCTAAATTATTGAGTTCGTTACTTATTAAAAGATTTAGTGAAATCTCCGGGATATCCTCCTCCTCTTCGTATGAATATGCTGTGCTTTTAATTCCTGATGATACCGATATAATTATAATGACAACAGACGCGAAAAAAAGAATCTTTAGTCTGTTGCTTCGTTTGGATCTTTTCATATCCCAAAAATAATCAATTATTTTGTGAGAGCAGAGAATCTTCTGATGAAAAGTGTCGCTGCAACTAGAAGTCCAAAGGCAAAACCAGACATAAGTCCAGCTTCACCTAGATTAAGTACAAAGCCTCCAATGTATGCAACAGGCAGAGATATAAAGAGGTATGAGAATATTGCGATAAACATTGGTCTCTTAGTGTCTGTCAATCCCCTTAAAGCGCCAAGAGCAGTAACCTGAAGTCCATCAAATATTTCAAAAACAGCTACAACGTAGAAAATTTTTACAGCAATGGCTATAACCTCTTTATCTGTAGTGAAGAGAGTTGCAATCTCTTCCCCGAAAAACAGAAAGAGAAGGGCAGCTGTGCCCATAACAATAGTAGATAATCTGATGCCTGCGAAGCCTCTTGCTCGGGCACCCGGAATATCTCCCATTCCGGTAGAGTGGCTTACCAGTATTGTAGAGGCTGCTGCTACTCCGTTCGCGATCATAAATGTGAAGTTAATCATTGTTTGAACTATCTGGTTTGCAGCAAGCGATTTTGTCCCCATCCATCCCATCATAAATGTGATTGCGCTTAAAGAGAAGAACTCTATCACCATTTGTCCGGAAATTGGAAGCCCTATTTTGATAAGATGGATATGCTCCTTAATTGAAAAGTGTGCAATTCTAAACATCTTAACAAACCTTCTGTAACCTACCTTTCTGTTTATAGCAATGAAAAGTATTAATGGCATAAGTAATCTGGAAATTAAAGTTGCCAAACCAGCACCATCTATCCCCATTGCCGGAAAACCCATTTTGCCGTATATGAAAAGATAGTTAAGAATAATATTAACAACATTTGTTAATAATGTTATATACATTGATATATGGGTATTTCCCACACTTTCCAGAAATTGTTTTCCTGTAAGAAAAATCATCATCGGGATAAGAGATAAGGATACCATAACGTAGTAGGAGTAGACTATGGATGTTACCTCATCAGGTTGTCCCAGATAGGGCATTAATGGAGCAATTGCGAAAAGAAGAACTACAAGAAGTAGTGAAAATATTAAGTTGACAGAGAGTGAATTTTGAAAATATCCCGAGACTCGCCTAAATTCGTTTCTAGCCCAGTGCATACCAGCAATAGGAGTGAGCCCAATGGTGAGTCCAAGTCCTATTACCATTACATTCATAATGATTGCGCCTGCAAAGGAGACTCCCGCCAAAGGAACTGCTCCCGTCCTTCCAACCATTACACTATCTGCAATTTGGACAATTGATTGTCCAGCGAGTGAAAGAATAATCGGTCCAGCTATCTTAAAATTTTCTAAATACTTATTTGTCACTAAAAACTTATTAATAGTAATGAAATGTTACAAAAAGGTCACAGATTCCTGCAAAAAAAGTTAAAATTATTATAAATATTAAAAATATTTTTATATTTGTATTACAAAAGTGGTTGCAAAAGTCACTGCGATGGCAGACCTGGGAAATTGGGGGTTAGTTTTCCTTGTCTGCCATCATTCTTTATTCATCATTATTTATAACTTTGAATATGCAAATATAGCCCTATGTTTAAAGATATAATTTCACTGCTACCCTTTTTTGTTTGTTTTTTCTGGACAGTGGTCTTGTCTGTAGATTTTAAAAACAACAAAACATCTCTGAGGCTTCTGACCATATTTATGGGTCTCTCTACAATTTTATACTTTTCTCACGCACTCTTTTTTTATGGTTATTGTGAATTATACGCACGTTTTGACCCACTCTATACTTTTGCATTACTATCTGTTTACCCCCTTTTTTACATTTATATTAAATCAATTGCAAAGGAGCCAAGAATCTCCGTAAACAATTTATACCTCTTTATACCATCAATAATAGGCTCTTTTCTTGTTTTATCTACTCACCTGTTTTTCCCGAATTTTATTGAGGTTGCAGGGAAGTTTGCAAGATTAATATTTGTTGTTCAAGTGCCATTGGTTCTTGTATATGGAAGCCGACTTATCAGAGAGTATCATAAAAAAATTAATGAATATTACTCCTCTACTGAAGGGAGAGAACTGGACTGGCTAAATAGAATGCTTATCCTTCTACTTTTTACAGGAGTGCTCTCAATGAGTGCCGGTATTATTGGGAGGGAGTATTTTGCAGAGTCAACAGCCCTTCTGGTTATACCCTCCTTAGCATTCTCTGTAATGCTTTTCTATATTGGACACACAGGCTTTTCTCAAAAATTCTCAGTAATTGATTTCAATATTGACTCGTCTGAATCAAAGTCAGATATGAAAGATGAACATAAAGACAATTCCTTGGGTATTCAGGAAAAGACAAGAGAAAAGCTTAAGAATGACCTTTATGCCCTTTTTGCTGAGAAAGAGATTTTTAGAAGAACAGACTTGAGAATCACTGATGTATCTGCCGAACTGGGGACAAACAGATCTTATATCTCCTCTGTTGTAAATGTGGAGTTCAATACAACATTTACAGATTTTGTAAACCATTACAGGGTTGAATATGCAAAGAAGCTACTTCTTTTAGAAGAAAATCACATTCTGGATTATATCGCTGAAGAGTCCGGCTTTGCATCTGTGAACTCTCTTCTTAGAGCATTCAGAAAGGAGACCGGTACAACCCCCGGGCAATTCAGAAAAAAAAGGTAGGGTAAATGCAATTTTATTCGGTATATAATCAAAGCTTTGAATAATTTGAGTAAGGAGCAGTTTAAAGTTCTTTTTGATATGCATTTTGATGCAATAAGAAGATATTTGTACTACAGATGTGCGGATAGTGAGCTGGCATCTGATGTTGCACAGGATCTTTTTATGAGAATCTGGGAGAAGCAGATGTCAATAGATCCTGTTAAAGATAGAGCTCTTCTCTACAAGATTGCATCTGATATGATTGTAAGTAAGTTTAGACGGAAAAAGAGAGAGGTGGATTTCTCTTCTTCAGTTTCAATATCAGGAGCCATTTCTGATACAAATCAAAATATTGAATACTCAGAGTTGGCAAGACGTTATTCAGAAACACTTACAAAGATGGGAGAAAAGCAGAGAGTGGCATTTTTAATGAGCAGAAACGAAGATCTAAAGTATGAAGAGATTGCTGTAAGATTGAAAATCAGCGTAAAGGCTGTGGAAAAAAGAATTAGCGCAGCTTTGAGCCTTTTAAAGAGGGATTTGAACTATTAATAAAGGGAGTTATGGGAATAAAATTTAGAATTGATCCAAAGTGGGGTAGCTCAAAGGAGCAGATATGGCAGGAGAATTTTGCCCACTTAGAAACTCGCCCTAGGAGAATCGTTGTTTCCAGACCTCTTACAATTTACTTAAGGTACGCCTCTTATGCTGCTGCTATAATTGTTTTGATGTTGACGCCTTTTTTTTACAAAACCCATTTTTCAACTGGAATGGCAGAGCATTCCAAATTTTTATTGCCGGACGGGTCAGTTGTCCATTTAAATGCAGATTCAAGAGTCTCTTATAAACCTTTATTATGGTTTACCGGACGAGAGCTATATCTTGAAGGAGAGGCCTATTTTGAAGTAGAAAAGGGAAAGCTATTTACTGTCAGCAGTAAAACAGGAATTGTTGAGGTTCTTGGAACCACTTTTAACCTATTTACAAGAGATGCTAAGCTGGGTGTTGCCTGCACTTCCGGGAGCGTTAAGGTAACTCTTGCCAGCAGTAGACAGAGCCAGGTAATTATTGGAGCAGGTGAATATGTTGAATTGAGCGATAGCTTAACTTTGATAAAAAAAGAGATTTCTCAAGCCGAGTATACATCTTCGTGGATGGAGAAAAGGTTTAATTATAACTCAACCCCGCTATATGATGTTTTAAGAGAGATAGAGAGGCAGTATAACGTTGTAATCATTCAAAAGGGGACAGAGAATCTTTTTTATAGTGGAAAATTCTCATCAGATATTAATGTAGATGAGTTGCTTGAAATTGTCACGCTGCCATTTTCTCTTACTATACATAAAGAGGATGAGAAACATTTTATTGTAAACTAATTTTTTATTACGAGAACGTTTTTAACCATAATATTATTTGTTCTTGGGTACTCATCTGTTATTAGTGCCCAAAGTTTTCATTTATCCCTTCAATCCAAACCATTGGGAGAGGCTATCTCTGTTGTTTCAGACTCCACTGGAATAATGTTATCTTTTAATCAGAGGGACCTTGATAAATACTCTGTTTCTGTAGACTCTACCTTTAATACAGGTAGTGATGCAGTAACATATCTTCTGGCCGGACTACCGTTTAAAATTAAATTTATAAATGGTGTGACAGTAATTATTCCTGTTTCTGGGATTCTGAGAGTCTCAGGGAAAATAATTGATGAGGTTACAGGTGAGACGCTTCCTTATGCACTTGTTATGTATGATGATAGGAGATATATGACAGACGATAAGGGCTATTTTTCAATACCAGTTTTGGAAGCCCCTGTTAAACTGAAAGTGAGGTACCTAGGCTATGTAGGACGTGATTTAACTCTTCAATATCCATCGGAAGGTATTCTCGTCTCTCTTAAATCTTCTACAATATTGTTGAAAGAGGCTTTACTTGAGGGTTATGAAACGGGTAACGCATTACAAAGCGGAGATGAACCGGGTGTAATGAAGATTAATCATATTGTCGCAGCCTATTTGCCGGGTAATGGTGATAATTCAATTTTTAATTTAATGAGAATGATGCCGGGTGTCCGGGCAGTAGGAGAACAGGGTGGGCTATCTGTTTGGGGCAGTAAGCCAGGTGAAAGCTCTCTCTTATTCGATGGGGCCAGATTATTCGCAATGAATGGATACAATGAGCAGATTAGCCTTGTAAATCCCTTTATGGTAAAAGATATTAGGTTGCATAAAGGAGCCTATGGCCCCCAGTTTGGTAATCAAACTGGTGCATTAGCAGAGATAACAGGCATATCAGGAAACAGAAAGAGGGTAGATTTGAAACTAAACTTAAATAATCAAACTGCAAATATTTTCTCCTCT
>Ga0265295_1007563_pt1 | contig 12452 bp, 13 predicted proteins | sample Munlansysbiofilm_FD_192503 | JGI IMG/M metagenome (GOLD analysis project Ga0265295, IMG submission 192503) | Leachate microbial communities from a municipal landfill in Southern Ontario, Canada - Methane capture system biofilm | ecosystem: Engineered > Solid waste > Landfill > Unclassified ... | reverse complement strand
CTAATAGAGGTAAGGTACATTCTTAAGAATTAGGACAGCTAACAGCATTTTTTGAGCCTGGTTAGAAGCTGACTGCTGATAACGGCCTGAGCGGTTCGGTCAATCTGTAGGGGGGTAATGGACACCCAGCCTTTTTCTATTACCTGAACATCAGAGTTTCTCGGGCCAACTGCCTGCGGGTTTCCGACGCCTATCCAGAAATAAGTTTTACCTCGAGGATCTCTCTTTTTTATAAGCTCCGGTGAGTAGCGCTTTTCACCCAGGCGAGTAATTTTTATCCCCTTGACAGGGAAAGGAGGTATATTAATATTAAGGTATATTTTGGGGGCCAATTTTTTTTGTAGAAGTATTTGTACCATAGACCTGATTAGAGAGGCAGATTTTTCAAAATCATACTGATGGCCATTTCTTCCATTGCGCCCTAATAAAGATACGGCTATGGAGGGAATACCCATAAATGTTCCCTGTAGAGCTGCGGCTACAGTGCCAGAGTAAGAAACATCTTGGCAGCCAAGATTTGAGCCCTTATTCATACCTGAAATCAGTAAATCCGGTTTCCGTGGCAGGATATGTCTCAGAGCAATGTAAACACAATCAGCCGGAGTTCCGTCCACGGAAAAAATATTCCTGGCTATTCTTTCGGCTCGTAGAGGACGGCGCAAGGTTAGCGCTAAAGATACTGAGCTTTTTTCCCGGTCGGGGGCTACGATATAAACCTGACCTATCTGGCTCAATTCTTGAGCCAGGGTGATTATACCTTGAGAGTAATAACCATCATCATTGGTTAGAAGGAAAAGATGCTGTGGTTTAGATGTTTTTGTTTTCATGGTTATCTCAAGCGGGCTTATTAACCTGGATTATCTGTTAAAAATGCAGGTTAATTCTGGTGCAAAATAAAAAATCGGGACGAGCGGATTTGAACCGCTGACCCCATGCACCCCAAGCATGTGCGCTACCAGGCTGCGCCACGTCCCGATGACCAACAGGGTGAATAAATTTAACCTTTTTTTTGTTTTTTTTCAAGAGTCTTAAGAATCTCGATGAGTTCTTCTTTGATTTTAGCCAGAACCGAATAAAGCCTTTCTGGGGGAATCTGATCAGTTTTGAAACCGAATTCTTCCTCTATTTTTCTCTTAATGCCGGCAGTAGTCAAAGTGTTTTCTTCAAGTAGCTCTTTAATTCTTAGAATAATTAGCACATCCTTCTGACGGTAAATCTGTTTGCCAGAAGCAGTCTGACCGGCAAAAAAAAGAGGAAACTCATTTTCCCAGTCTTTCAAGGTTTCTGGAGTGATTTGGAGTAAGCGGCAGATTTCTTGCGATGAGAAAATCAATTTTTTGTTTATAGATTCTCTTAGGTCTATGTTTTTCTGATGTTGGATCATAAGCCAGCTTCATCAAAACATTAACATTTAACCTAAACTTCGTCAAGAACACAGAAATCAGATAATCGTCAGATCAGGATGAGCCAGTGACTATAATGGCCGTCTCTTTTTTAGGTCGAACCTTTCTCCTTCTAAAAGAACGTGCATAGTTAAACCTCGGATGGAAATTGCTTTATCTCTTCGGACTTCAATCTTAGATTTTTTAGCATCATAAACTATGACGTTCTTAGAACCAATGACCTCAAAAGTCTCGTCAGGATAAACAATAATGGCTGTGGATTCGTCAATCCCTATGCCCAATAGTTCAGGATGGCCGGCAATTATGCTTATCAGGCGATTATGCCGTTTTCTGGTAGCAAAGTGCTGGTCAATGACCGCTGAGTTTATCAAACCGAGACCCCTGGAAACAATAATATTTCCAGACTCAATAGTTTCAAATTCATGGCCCTCTTCGGGTTTTCTGGCTTCATCGCCGGTGATCATCAGCTCGCTCATGACGGCTGCTCCGGCGCTGGTTCCACCGATGACCGCACCCTTCTGGTAAAGTTCTTTTATCATGTTGTGAATAGGAGTATCCAAGATAGCTTCAGTGATTCTACTCTGGACACCTCCAGAGAAAAAGATACCACCACTTTCAGCCAGGAGGCGGGCGTTGGGGTATTTTTCGGCTTCCCGCCGGTTAAAATTGTAGTAAACCGCTTCCTTAGCTCCAAGCTGGAGAAATTCCTCAACCAGGTGGCGGCCCGTCTCGTCCGGAGTAGCGCTGGCCATCGGTAGAACAACTATCCGGCCACTTCCAGATTTAGTGGCTAACTCCACAAACCGTTTCATCATGCTTTCTGGGCGGACCCCTCCGCCAATGATAAACAGATAACCTCTGGGTCGGACTTGGGCAAGGACAGGCCAGGATGAAGAAAAAAAGACAACTAAAATTAAGATTAATCCAATCAGGCTCTTAATCGTGGGAAGTTTTTTTGATTGCTGCATTATAGTCTCCTATTTGAAATATTCTAACGGTTTTACTGGGCAAAATAAACAAAAAAAACAGAGAAAAAGCGGCTTCAAAAATATATAGATTCCTAAACCTTTTACCTTAAAATCAGCCAGCTTGATAAGATTAGATGCTTGATCCCTGTCAAACTGTCAAGATAATTATTTCAGGCGGATCTAACCCATCGATTTTAAAAGGTCTAACTTTCCTCAAGAAATAATCTACCTGTAGGGGAATAAGGAAGGCTGGCCTGGATTCTTGGTGAATAGTCCTGATATAATATTAAACAAACAGTTAAGGTTGCCAGAAATAAAGGATTAATCTGTAGTATGCCTAAAACTGAACGTAGCTCGAGATTTTAAGATATCCTTAATAAGGAGATTGGGACAAGGACCAAATGAGGGAGACGATAGGAGAAATGGAGGCAAAGAAAATGTGGGGTGTCGACCGATTTCAGAAAAACGCGCCAGGTCCCGATTTTACTTGTTGTCTGCCTGATTTTTGTTTGATGGAGAGGAATAGAGCAAGTCTACTTGGATTATCTATTGATAACCTAGATAAATTCAGATCATGAAAAAAAATCAGAAAATCGAAACTCAGCATGTTCCTTTAGCCGAGAGAATGCGGCCGCAGTCTTTTAATCGCTTTTATGGCCAGGAACATCTTCTTGGTCCTGGTAAGATTCTGACAGAACTCATTGAATCAAGTCATCTGGTGTCTATCATATTTTGGGGCCCCCCTGGCTCAGGAAAAACCACTCTGGGCATGATGCTGGCCAAACACTTCGGGCTGACCTGCCTTTTTTTTAGTGCGGTTCTTTCAGGGATCAAAGAAATCAAAGAAGTCATGGCTCAAGCTGAGCAGCAAAAGAAACTCTATGGTCAGCCAATTATTATTTTTATAGATGAAATCCACCGCTTCAATAAAGCCCAGCAATCGGCCTTTTTACCTTATGTGGAGAGGGGGGATGTTATTCTTTTTGGGTCGACTACTGAAAATCCGTCATTTGAAGTTATAGCTCCTCTCCTTTCCAGGACCAAAGTCCTGGTGCTGAAACCCTTAGATGAAGTTGCCTTGAAAAAGATCATCGGAGATGCCATGACCGATGAAATTAATGGGCTTGGCCAGTTGAAACTTCAGCTTAACCATGAAGCCCTAAAGCTCCTCCTTGACCAGTCTAATGGAGATGCCCGGCGGGTGCTTAATGCTTTGGAAATTGCCGCCAGCCTGACTAAGGGTAAGGAAATTACGGCCAGAGAAGTAGAAGAAGCCCTTCAAAAAAGAATACTGCTGTATGATAAGAGCGGAGAAGAGCATTTTAATCTTATATCTGCCTTACACAAAAGTCTCCGGAATTCAGATGTGGATGCCTCTCTATACTGGTTGGCCAGGATGCTGTATGCCGGAGAAGACCCCCTATATATTGCCCGGCGCCTGGTTCGTTTTGCTTCAGAAGACGTAGGCTTAGCCGACCCCCAGGCATTGGCCATAACTCTCAGCGCCAAAGAAGCTTATGATTTTCTGGGTTCTCCCGAAGGAGAACTGGCGCTGGCTGAAGCGGTAGTTTATCTGGCTGCGGCTCCCAAGAGCAACCGGATCTATGTGGCTTTTGGCCAAGCAATGAAGGATGTAGAAGCGAGTCCTTTTGAGCCGGTGCCACTGCATATCCGAAATCCTGTCACTCCACTGATGAAAGAAATCGGCTATGGGCAGGAATATCAGTATGCTCATGATCACCCTCTATCTACTACCGATATGGAGACTTTCCCCGAAAAGCTGAAGGGTCGTAAATACTACCAGCCTGGCAATCTGGGATTTGAGAAAGAAATAAAAAAAAGAATTGACTGGTGGGCAGGCCTGAAGGAAAAGATTCGGCAAGGAAAATTACCTCAGGGGGACTGATTTATTTTTTATCAAGATGGACGGCCTGAGGCACAATTTAAGCCGCCGCCTAAACGGAAAGTAGAGATAGAGCCTTTTTTTAATCGTATTATTTATTATTATTTATTGCTCTCCAGACAGATTATTCGCTCAGTCTTGAATAAAAATCTTGACCCTTAGACAGTTTTTATGAATAATGCCGGCTAATCAACTTTTTCAGGCCTTTGGTTAATAGCTGAGATAGCCCTGATTGATGAACTTCGGAGAGTAAGGCTATAAATAGGATTTTTTGTCAGAGGCCTGAAGATTTTTGGCACTCCAGCGGGTTCTTTATTAGTTAATTTCCCTGGTTTTCTGACCCAGGCTCACCAGTAACCTTTTTCTTTTCTTCTTTTTCCTTAAAAAGGTAATAAATTTCCCAGCTTAGTTCATCGGCAAGACAACCCAGGCAGGAGCGAGGAGTAGTGGCAATTTCCCCGTCTTCTATTTTTTCTTTAAGAATCTGTTTGACCAGTTTCCTGATTTTATACAGCAAAATATAATTAACCATCCGCCAAATGATATCAGCTACCAATAGATAAGTAAAGTCAGCCATTTGCAGGTTTGATTGAGTTTATTTACAATCAGTCTTTAGCTGGAATTAGGAGTAAGAGGATGTCCAATCTGACCGTTCGTTGGCAAGTATCTCTTTATTTTATAATTTTAATACTGTTGGCGTTTAGCCACCATCTCCAGGGACGATTTTTTACCATTGACTTGGAAGCTATAATCGCCAGACCTGATAACATTCAGTCAATTACTCCGGTATTTGTTAAAGAGCCTTGTGCTAATCCACATTCAGTTGTCCTGGCCAATCAAAGCGGAATCTCAGACCACCTCCTGGCAGTCCAGCCGAAGGCTGAGTCTGAAATGTTACGGCCCAGGTTAAGCGAAGTCTGGTCAGTCAAATCGCCCGGCAAACTGGTTGGCCTGGCTGTGGCAAAAGATCGAGCATTATGGGCAATGGATGACGGTGAGGTTTATATGGCCGAGGCCCGGACTGGAAACCTTCAAAAAGCGTTAAAACTGGAGTCTGGAATTTCGTGGGGACCGGTGTCTGGCAAAAAAGGTTTTTGGCTAAGCTCAGAAAACAGGCTCTATTGTATAAACAGCGAGGGGCAAGTGGCCTTAGATTTGACTCTGACTGAAATTCTGAGCCAGCCGCCATATAACGATAACGGATGTTTGCTCCTGGTATATAAAAATAGCCTTGAAGCCCGAGATCCGGATTCTGGAAATAGCCTGTGGAAATACGACCTTCCAGTTGAAGCCTCTGGCTCTTTAATCTCCACTCCTTCTTATATTTTTATCTCAATTACCTCTGGTGAGGTCATCCAATTGAGCCGGAAAACCGGCCAGAAATTGGCTCAATATGAATTTAAGATGGATATTATCTCAATGGCGGTTTCAGAGAAAAGAAAACTTTTTGTCGGTTCTACCTCGGGCCATGTCCTATGTTTCGCTTTTGAGAAAGCTAAGCCCAAGTGGCAAATGGATTTCGGAAGTCAGCGAATTGAGCATCTCTTGGCTGATGGAGAGCAGATTTATGCTCTGACCTCAGGTGGGCTGCTTTATACTCTGAAGCAGTCAGGCGGTGATATCCTCTGGTGGCAGATGGTTCCGGGAAGGACATTCTTTCGTCCGGTGCTTTTTCAGAATGAAATAATCGTTCCTGTATCTGGAAAAACAATTTACGGTTTTAACTCTACGACTGGCAAAAAATCTTCTGAGACCGAATTAAGCTTTGAGATAAGAACTGAGCCCGTGGTGCTGGGAGATCTTCTCATAGTTGGAACTTATGATTACAGACAGGATTATAGCCTGGTTTATGCTCTGAAAAAGGAGCCCCAAATCATTATCAGTCCTTCCAGGAAATCTCCTCAGCCAGCCGGTCAACAGATAACTTTTACTGTTCTGGCAGCTGGATTTGAAAAACCTAAATATGAATTCTACCTTCGAAAACCAAATGGCGAGGAAAGGCTGGTTAGGAAGGCTTCAAAGCTTAACACCTGGACCTGGTTCCCCGCAGAGCCAGGAGATTATACGATTATAGCCCGGGTTTTTGATAAAAATCTGAGCAAAAAAATAGAGTTTAGGTATAATATCATTTCATTTAATTTATAAGGAGTTACCCATGACCAGAGAACAAGCCCTGGAACTTGTTAAACAAAATCTTAAGAACAAGAACCTGGTAAAGCACTGCCTGGCGGTGGAAGCCTGCATGAAAGGGCTGGCCAGAAAACTCGTGGGGAATGAAGAAACCTGGGCTTTGGCTGGTCTCCTTCACGATCTTGATTATGAGTTAACCGAGAAGAGTCCGGAACTTCATGCCACTGAAACTGTCAAGATGCTGGAAAAATACAATTTGCCTCACGAAATCATTCAAGCAATTCAAGCCCATGCTGGCCGGGTTCCATGTCAGAGTCCTATGGATTGGTCCATATATTCAGCCGATCCGACCACTGGGTTAATTATTGCCGCCACCTTAATGCACCCTGAAAAAAAACTTAAAGCTGTGGACTTAGAATTTTTGAAAAGACGCTATAAAGAGAAGCATTTTGCTCGAGGTGCTCGAAGAGAAGAAATAGAAAAATGTGCCAATCTGGGCTTAAGCCTGGATGAATTTCTCACTATTTGCCTTCAATCGATGCAGGAGATCGACCAGGACTTGGGCCTGGCCTGAAAATTTATCATCTGGCCAATTTCTTGTCTGTCTGGAAATCTTGGGGTGGCTGGACTGCCTGGAATCGGTTGTGAAAATGCCGCTGGTTTTCCCATTAATGATCTTTACTCTTGAGAAATTTGCCGTTTTATGAATAATGCAGCTTAGAAGCAAATGGAAACCTGGGTAATTCAGAATTATACAGGATATAAAAGCAATGGATAATTTTCTGCTTATCATCGGCGCCTTGCTCCAGGTGCTTGGATTGGTGGGCAGTGTATTACCTGCCCTGGCCGGGCCTCCCTTTAATTTTTTAGGCTTGATATTGTTGTGCCTGGCTAAAGGCTGGGATGTTTTTACTCCAGCCTTTTTGTTCAGTATGGCCGGGTTGACTATTCTTTCTGTAGTCCTGGATTATGTCCTTCCGATTAGGGGAGCCAAAAAATATGGTTCATCCAAATGGGGTGCCTGGGGTGCTTTTCTGGGTATGTTAGTTGGCCTCTTGTTCTTTCCGCCTTTAGGGTTGATAATCGGAGCCTTTGCTGGTGCAGTAATAGCCGAGCTTCTGGCCGGTAAAGAGAACGAAAAGGCCTTGAAGGCTGGCTGGGGAGTCTTTTTAGGATTTTTTGCTTCACTCCTAATAAAACTTATTGCCTCAGGTCTTATGACTTTTTTTTATTTTAAGGCTCTTTTTTAGTGAAGCCGCCAGGGGCTAAAGGCCGTGGCTTCCTCATATTGTAGAAGCCGAAATCCCGTACCGAAAGCCTAACAAAATTTACCATTGATTCCTATCCTAAAGCCCAGGGCTTTCAGGTGCGTGGGTAAATTACAGATGGCCTTGGGTCCGTCACCTGGTAGAAAAATCCCCTTGGATCCTGAGGCAAAGATTCGATCTGACGATGGGTTGCCCTTCCACTACAGGGGCTTTAGGGGAGACTCGGGGATCTAAATACCTCGATGTTGCTAAGTCTTTCAGAAGCCTACATAGTTGAGTTAGACGCGGGCTCTAAGAAATATAAAGCTGATGCTTTAACCTACCTAAATCAACAGCTCCTGAGTCCAGCCGATGGTCTTGATTTCAATATTATCAAGGTTGCTGTGTCCGAGTTTGTAGATTTTATCGGCAGCCTCTATGCAGATTGGCGGTGGTGAGAGTGGCCACGGTTCGCCCCTTAGCTTATCTCTTTTTGCCTGGATTATCTTAAGTCCGATGGCATCTAAAGCTACCGGATCGGTGCTGGCCATGAGTCCTTTGTAAGGCCACCTGTATCGTGGATCAAATTGCGGTCCTTTATCGCAAACCGGCCGCAAGGCGTCAACTATTATTAGTCTGGTTTTACCTTTGACCTGGGGCAGATGCCAGATTTCACCCAATTTGGCACTGTCCTCGTAATGATAGTTTCTGGGGGCTCCGGAATAAAGTACGTAATTTTTTATTACAGTTCCTATGCCAGTCAACCAGTGGGCTTTTAATCCTGGCAAAGATATCAAAGCGGTAATTGATTCAAGGTTAACTAACCGCCCCTGGGCATTTCTGATATTCTCTTGAGGGATTCCAGCAGCCACCAGGGATTCTGTAATAACTTCAATGAGCTCATTATGAGTCGGATTCATAAGAGGAGTAGGTACCAGACCTATTACGTCCTTAGGGTTAACCAAGCTTAACCAAGCCTTATTCATTTCTTTCTCGCCCGTTAGACCTATCAGGGTTTGTTCCAGCATAGCCGAGAGTACCTGTTTATTCACCAGAGAGCCGCTATCCAGAACGCTTTCATCCCGAACTATTAAAACCAGACTTTTACCACTGGCCCTGGCCTGAGGACCTCCGGGGATGGAAGCTGATAGCCAAGAAGGTGTCAGGAAAGCCAACCCCATAGTGGTACCCACAGTCCCACGCAGAAAATCTCTTCTGGTTATTGATATATTTTTGCTTTTCATTTATATCTCCTTTTTTCTAAAGGTCTTAGTTATCACCCAATCGAGCCTTGCTAACTTAAGTCCAATTGGTTCAAAATATCCTGGGCTGCTTCAGGCTGAGGACATTCAAATACCAAAGCCAGATAATTGTCTGATAATCTCCACCCCAGCCAGCCGTCTTCAACCTGAACGGTATCAGTTTTCTTCTGGCTGGAGTCTTTAGCTATTATCTCTGCTTTTTCGGGCAGATAAGCCTGGCAGAAAGACTTGAAAGCTGCTTCGGCTGCCTGTGGTTCAGGGTATTTAAAAATCAAAAGCCTGGCTGACTGTTTGAGATTATGGTTTTTTTTCTCAAAATTGACAAATAATCCTTCAGTATTGTGACTCAAATTGAGAAGATTTTCATGGCTAAGGTAGAACAGAGAGTTTAAGACCAGATGCGAATGAAAATAAGCAGTCCTATCCTGGCGAATCTTCCATGGTGACTCGGCTTCCGGATTGATCACCTTCAGGATCTCGGGAAAGATCAGGGAGGACATTTTCCCGGCAATAATTTTTCCTAAGCTTAGAATAACTTCTCTAACCTCTGGAGATTCCCTGAGGGCTAAGATTCTCAAGTAAAGATTATCCACCCGAGCCCGGAGTAAACCTTCTCCATAAAGAGCCATAAAAGAAGGTGCCACTGGGCTCTCAGCTTGTACAGAAATATCAGAGTTTAAGATTACCGGCTCGCCTGTCCAATCAAGGGACAGCAAACCAAAAGCTTCTCCTGGACTTTTCATCTGGTAAATTTCTACCAGAATTTCATTATCAGGCTCTTTCTTGTAGCGATAGACGAGAAGCTGGTCGAACCTATATGCCAGATAGAGTTCGCCGCCGCCGTTCATATAATCAAAGATATTAGTGTGGTCAATTCGCTGGGGTGGCCCTGCTACCTCCCAGCCGTCGATTTTATCAGGAAGATGAATATTCTCGGCTTGTAACATTCCTGGATCTCCTTTGGCACAAGATAAAGGCAGAAACAAGAAGCCTAAAAGGAAAATCATAAATACTCTAAGTAATCTCATATAATCCTTAGGCTGGAGCTGGTATAGTATTAACTTTTTCATAATTGTTTTTTATTCTATTTGTTTTTTATTTTATATTCTATTTTAACCTGTCTTATTCTTAAAAAGAATGGGTCTCGGCACTTCAAATTATGATTTATAGAAAAATCTGGACATAAGGGATTAGGGAAAAAGAAATATTAGATGCGAAGCAATTTGATAAAATGGTAACCTGCTTCTCTAAAAATTAATAACTATTGAGGTAGTGAAAAAGGTGTCTAATTTTTTGAGCACAAAAGGGACAGTCAATCCTGTTGGTTGGCCTTCAGGATCGTAGAGGGGCAGGTTGGTCATGGCTGGGGCATTAGTATGCAGAATTCGATAGCTGGCCTTGAGGGCCAGAGAACGGGAAATAGAGGCAGCTATAGAATTGGTCCAGTCATAACGCCAGTCTTGGATATCTTTGAGATTGTCATCGAATATGAATTGGGAAGATATAGATGATTTGTCAGATATTTTTTGTTCAGCAAATAAATTAAAGCGGAATCCAGCAAAAGAATCGGCGTCCTGGCCGATGTATTTTCTTGAAGTGCAGGTTATTCCGGCATCTATTTTAACCTGGGTCTGTTTGGTGTCTATCCAGGAATAACCAAGGCCGCCGATAAGCATATAGCGCCTATCAATACCTGAAAACTTATTGCGCTCCCAGCTCGCTCCCAGCTGGCCGCGGAGTTTTTTGGAAAAATTACGGTCGTATTGGCCCGAAAGGAGATAATTTTCAGCAACCAGCTCTTTGGTAGATTCTTCTATGATCTCAAAATCTGTTTCCGTACCTTCCGCCCGCCGCTTAACTGTTGTAGCCGAAGAGCGAAGGATAAAACTTTTCAAGGTAAGAGTATCTTTAGCCCATTTCCGGGTAAAGTTAATCCCAAGGCTAAAGGTAGAGGTAGAAGTGTTACCGCTGGCCACCACATAACTGAGCTCGGTTGTAGCCTTCCAGGGGCCGAGAAGACCCGCTTTTTCTTCATTTTTTTCGGCCGCTAACGTAGAAATTAATAGTGAAAGAAAAATCATCAGCCCTAAAAGCTTTCGAATTCTCAAGGCCGCCTTTTTTTGGATAGCTATCATCAGCTTGCTCCCAACCCGACTTATAGTTTTTGCTCCTGACAATCAAAACCTTAGCCTCGGTCATAGGTTGAAAACATTGACCGGAGGATTGAGGCCTTGATCAGAAGATAAAAAAATCTTTTATTTTAGAGAGTTTTAGGATATATTTTACAAAATTTGAACTATTATTAAAAAGCAAAATATCTTTAAAATAAAAATTACTGGCCAGAAAGACAAAGGAGAAAGACAAAGGAGGCATAAGATAATTTTAGGCGTTCGGTTCAGACTTCCCGAGACCGCTTCCTTCTGGAGGGGAGGCGGTCTGCCGACTGGCAATATCCTGAAAAATCCTGTTTGCGTCGGTAACAGAGAAGGAGGAGAATAATGATGTTCAAGCCGAGAAATCCAGAGAGTACTTTCAGCGGAGCCAGCCTTATCACCCTACTTCGCCTGGTTGGTTCACTCCTTTTTTTCTCCCTGGCAGTTATTCATCAAAAAGAACTTTACAATTTTATCGGTCTTGGGATTCACTGGCTTGGTGACCTGGCGGATGGCTTCTGGGCCAAGGTTTTCAAGCAACGGACTGTCCTGGGAGCAGAAATAGATATAATAGCGGACAGAGTTGAATGCCTGTTCTTCTTTATTAATTTCCTGTCTTTTCATCCGGATCTAGTCCTGCCAGTAGTAATCTACATACTGGATTTCGCTTTTATCGATTTCTATCTGAGTTATCAATTTCTTAAGTTTGACATAATCTCGATTGATTATTTTTACCTGGTTGACAAGAAGGTATATAAGCTAAATTTTAGTTCGGTTGGAAAATTCGCTAACTCCACAGCCGTGCCGCTTTTACTCATTTTGTTGCCAGGTTTATGGCCAATAGCTCTGCTCCTGACTGTGGTGCTAATCACAATTAAGCTCTATTCTATTTCTCTTTTAAGAAAGAAGAAAACTTCTTACAGGTGATATTTTTGAGCCTTAGGCAAGATCTGCTAATTAGCACCAGAGCAACAATCACCGATGACAGCGAAACGGGGACCTGGTATGGTTTTTTGAAATCGATTGGCGTTCTTAATCTTTCTTCCGGCATAATCTATCCAAAAGTTAATAATGCAGACTGGCTGGCATCAGTCATAAGATAATAAGTCTCTTGGCGCTGTCTAAGGTAAGGTTAGCCGTTTTTGCTCAGCAGGTCAAACCGTCAGGGGCTATTCTTAACCGGAGGCTCTGAGCTTTTGCTCTTCTTACGGCCATATGAAACAACCTCTTGCTGATAGCCAGGGCAGTCAGCTTGTTCTGGTAGAGCCACCAGAACTTATTCAATCAATGTACCCCAAAGATCTCAACCTTTCTTTTTCACTCTGAGTTAGGTGTCGTTGCGGACTGCGAAAAACTTTTTTTCTCGATAGGCTCAGGACATTTTCC
>Ga0265295_1007561_pt1 | contig 12453 bp, 8 predicted proteins | sample Munlansysbiofilm_FD_192503 | JGI IMG/M metagenome (GOLD analysis project Ga0265295, IMG submission 192503) | Leachate microbial communities from a municipal landfill in Southern Ontario, Canada - Methane capture system biofilm | ecosystem: Engineered > Solid waste > Landfill > Unclassified ... | reverse complement strand
CGTTCGCTTGGATTTATTTGTAATCCGAGTGTTGCTGTAATCCGAGTGTTTTTAAAAACTCATACAATAAAATTTATTCCATTCAAATTTCTTACCGCTCGCATTTATATTTGCTGCGTTGTGCTGCGATGCAGTGCTATCCGTACAACAGATTTCGACCCCGAAGAAGGAAGGGAGAGAAATCTTTTATTCTTCGAGTGTAATTTCAATAATTGCTATTGTTATTTTAATAATATTCCCGTCTCGCACCTTCGTTCCGGAATGTAGGCTTGCTCGCTGGTACAACAGAGAACAGAGTACTGAAAAATAATGTCGAATTCCTATTTATAACGAAAAACCATAAGCAATACCTACAATATACCGTGTTCGTTCAATTCTGGCAATGTCTATCTCGATAATATAAAATATATCTATACTATTTTTGCCAAATTCAAATTCGCTACCGAGTTTTATCCTAAATTCTGAAAAACGATTTTCATCAATATTGTAATATACGATAGGAGCAATATATGGTTTAAAAACATTTGTGAGTTTGTAATTTAATTCAAATTCATTTCTTAGATAGTTTTTTATTTTTCCACTTTCAGAAAAGTTAGTTTGATACCTAATTGCATCCTTAAGCTTAATATCGTTATCAAACCTTTTAAGATTATAAGCAATTTCAAATGTTAAACGATGCTTATTGTTGTATTCAACATGGCTTTCGGGATAAAATTCCTCAATATTTGTTTTAAATCTATAGGCTATTTCAAAATCAAAACGTTTTGATATTTCATATCCAATTTCGGTTTGTATTAAGCCTAAATAGTCGTTATTAATTATTGAGGGTTTACGTAATTCTGTTTCTAATCCAATATTGATTTTTTTTATTGTGTAGTCTATCCCAGCTTCTAATCTTAGTTCTTGCGAATAGCTGTTTTGGAAAAAAACTATTAATATTAATATGTAAATTAGTGTATATCTCATTATTATAGCATAATCAATTTCTTTGTAAAAATCAAATTATGAATAGTTATATTTACAAAATACAAACCTTGTGGTAAGTCAGAATTTATTGTAATTGCACTGGCAGGATAATCATAGCTATTCTGATAAACAATTCTGCCGTATAAATCTTTAATATCTACTTTAATAATTTCTGTTGCGCTATGTATGTTGATATTAAAGCTCTTGGTAGCTGGATTTGGAAAAATATCGAAAGGAATGCCAAAATATTCCGTTATGAATTTTTTTACAATAATAGGTCGATTCATTGCAAATACCTTAAGCCTGTCAATATTTTGTTTCCACTTAACATAATCGCTTGGATTATGCCAACGATAAATATGTTCGTTTGCTAATGGGGTATATACCTTTTCTAATTTTTCAATTTCGAAAATTACACGTTCAGGGTTAAAAGTATAATTTAAGTGATAAAACATTTTGGATTGAAACTTTTGTTGGAATTTTTTATTTTGAAGTAACAAGACCAAAATAGTTTTATATTTATCATCAAATTTATAAAAATCGTCGAAGCTATTTCCGTATCCTCTAAAATGATTGTAGTTAAACCTATCCATGCAGGCATCGCAATCATAAAAGAAATATCTCCATCTTGCAGTGTCGTTATTAATTTTCCACAAACTCATATTACGAATAGGAAAGTCGATATTTGCTAAATAAATTTCTGCACAGTAATAATCAATCAAAGCATCTAAATCAATTAGTTTATCCATATTTGAATAAAAACTGTCTGAATCTTTATCTGCAATTTCTAAACTTGTGATAAGTTCGTTGTAATCATTGATTGAGCCTACGCTCGCATTCATGTCTTGTGGTGATGACTCTATAATTGTTATTTCTGGTGTTTCAATTAAATAATTATTTGCTACATAATATTCATCTTGACGTTCGCGCAAACTATATATTCCCCAGTATTCTCCATTAATAAAAACAAGTGAAGTAACAAAAGCCGAATAATCAATATTCATAGGTTTGACAATGTTTTGACTTAATTCATCTATTATCATTGTGTTTTCCCAATCTTTTACATTCCTCAGCAAAAGACGTTTACAACTGTCAATATGGGGTTTATCCTCAAATAAAGGATATTTAAACCATCCTTTACCAAATTTATTTCGGGAATATAATCGCAATGATTTTTGATTAGATTGGCGATTACCACCTCCATGTATTCGCATTCCGGCCATTTGGTCAATAATTTTATCCCCAGATTTATCAAAAATCTCAATAAAAACATCACGCTCCCAAGCTTTGCCTCTTCGCCAATAATTATTGTTATTTCCTAATATATATATTCCTTCATCAGCATCAAAAAGATTGTCTTTGTCAGTAATAATTGCAACCACATGAACATCATAAGGATTTGTTGCCGTATTATTAATAAAATAAGTGTGATTTATAGGATTACTTGCTGGACATCCTTCACTAAAAACTTGTGCTCGTAATACTTGTGCTTTAAAAATATCATCACTTACTTTAAAATTTATTTCAGTTTTATTTGCAAATCTGTTTTTATATTGAGTCCTATCATCTAAAATAAGTGTTTCGGTAAAAACATTGTCTTTAGAATTAGGGTCATCGGCATTTAAGGTATAATGAATTTGATTTGCAGCCTGTGTGTTTTTTAATTCAACGCCAATAGTTCCATTATAAAAACCACTGGCATGACTTACAGTAAGCGTATCAGACAAAAAGTTAATCTCAACTTCTTGGGCATCATTATTACTCATATTGGGAGTTGGAATACATATTTTTCGGTTTAAAGTGTTGCCATCAGGTTTACAAGACAAACTATTATCAGCAGGAACACATCTTATAGTAATAAAATCAATTACGCTTAATTGTGGATTCAGTAGGAAAACCTGTTCTTTCATTAAACCTAATTTAAAATCGGTATGCCATTCGTCTCCTCCTCGAATATCTTTACCTGAAGCAAAAATTATTTTATATTCGCCCGGCGCTAAGACGTAAGCAGGACAATACCAGTAATCATCAGATTCCGAACCATCTGAAAGTACATACGATTCTAAATTTATACTAATATTTGATGTATTATATAACTCAATCCAATCGGGGGTGTCGCCATGAGAATCTTGTAAACAAGTTTTGTTAGAATATACAACTTCGTTTATTACAATGTCTTGTGATATTGATTTTGATACTATCAATATTAGTATTAGTACCAAAAAGCAAGTTTTATTTTGTAATGTTTTTATCATAAAATATAACTACTCAAATTATTTTGAATATTTAATTCCAAAAGCAATATTTAATAAATCGTAATTTAATGACTCTGAATGAGTTGTGCCTCTAAACAATTCGTATGATATGTGTGCAAACTGATGTCGATACGATAATTTAAAATAGGCAGATACAGTATTGTTAATTTTAATTTGTAAGCCAAAACCAGCATCAAAAATTATTCCACCACTATAATGATAATCGCTATAGCCTATCTGTTCATTGTACCAACCTGGAGCATATCCTAATTGCATAGTAATAAGATTAGAAATTTTATCATTTCCTTTGGTATAACCATTAACTTCAGCAAAAATTGGCAAAAACCTTTCCTTAGTAAGTTGATAATAACCTATGCCAAATCCGACGTTAAATCTCTTGCTAATGTGAAAGCCAAAAACCCCATGTCCCTGAAATCCAGGATTATAACTGAAATTATCATTATAAGCTTGACCACCAAACATATATCCAACTTCAAGCTTTTGATACGACTTTAATTTTTCCACTGATTGTTCTTCTTGAGCTGTAATAGTTCCAAAAATTATGATGAACGGAATCAATAATATTTTTATTTTATTATTCATATATCAATCTTAAATTCTTTATTTGCAAATTTAGAATATATATTAGGACTGTCATAATTTAATTATTTTTAATTTTTATTAGTTTTGTGCTGTATCTCTCTGATTACTTTGTTATTACAATATTAAATATGTAAAATAAACTTACTAATTAAATTCTAAAATATAATTTGATAAAGATTTGTATTTCTTTTCCTATTTTTGTAATGCGTAATATTGCAAATTTATGAAAGCGAAAAAGTTTCTGATATATTTATATTATCTGTTATTCTGGCTGTTTTTCTTTGAGATTGCACGAATTTATTTTCTTTTATTTAATCTTAAAGAAGCTGATGGGGCAGGTTTTTGGAATATTTGTGCAAGTTTCATTCATGGCTTTAGGCTTGATTTATCAATGGTTTCTTATATTGGTTTTTTTGCAATTCCACTATTTATTTTTGCTGCATTTTTCAAATCACATAAGGTGTTAAAAATTTCTCTTGATATTTTCACAGGGATTTTAATTGCTGTTTTTTCGTTAATAATTATCGGAGATGCCGAAGTCTATAAATATTGGGGATTTCGACTTGATGACACTCCATTGCAATATATGAATACTCCTGGTATAATTAATTCATCTACAAGTAATTGGCGATTTGTTTTACTTGTGTTTTTGTATCTTGATCTTGCTCTTGGAATGTTTTGGATATATTATCTGTTTATTGGGAAAAAAATCAAAAAATTAAAAGCCGAAAAGTTTTGGGCTGCATTTTATTTATTAATTGCTGGATTACTTATAATACCAATAAGAGGTGGAGTAGGGATAGCACCAATAAATACAGGCTCAGCTTACTTTTCTGATAATATGTTTCTAAATCATGCAGGGATAAATGTTGTTTGGAATTCTGGTGCCAGTTTGTTTGCTGATGAAATTGATTTTAAATCTTATGAATATTTTGACGAAGATGAGCTTAATGCAAAGTTCAAATTATCGCAGCAATCGCCCGATTCAGTAATAAATGTTTTGAACGCAAAACCTAAAAAAATAATTTTTGTAATCCTTGAAAGTTTTGCCGAAAAACCAATTAACTTAAAAGATCCTAAAAATAGCGTTACCAAAAAATTACTTGAACATAGTGATGCCGGAATATTATTTACAGATTGTTATTCAAATGGCGATAGAAGTGAAAAAGGAATTGTTTCAATTTTTAGTTCTGTACCAGCTTTACCAGGTTATTCAGTAATGAAAGACCCAAGAAGATCGCGAAAATTACCTTCTTTAATTACTAAATTGGTTGAAAATGGGTATAAATCTTCATTTTATTATGGCGGTGATATAAACTTCTCGAACATGAACTCATATCTCAAACATGCTGGTTTCCAGAACATTATATCTTCCAACAATCTTGAAATGGATTGCTATGAAACCAAATGGGGCTATCATGACGAATGTATGTTTAATTTATTCTTCAACGATATTCGTGCTACTGATGATACTTCTGTTTTTGTGTTATTTACGCTTAGCTCTCATGAGCCTTATGATGTTCCTGTTGTTGGTCCTTACGGTAATAAAACTGAACTACAAAGATCTCAAAATGCATATTATTATACTGATTCCTGTCTTAATGTTTTTTTAACTGATTTAGAAAACTCTCCCGATTGGGATAATTCGCTTGTAATATTGGTATCTGACCATGGTTCAAGATACGGCGGAGTAGAAGTGTGGGATAAACAAAAATTCCATATTTACATGCTTTGGACAGGAGGAGCAATTTCGTGCGAGCCATTTGTGTATGACCAAACTCTTGACCAGTCTGATATAAGTGCAAGTCTTTTGTCGCAACTTGGAATAAACCACGATGAGTTTGTTTTTAGTGAAGATGTTTTTAGCAAATACGTACCAAATGCTTTTTTTGCGTTTAATCATGGTTATGGTTTTATCAAATATCCAAGATGGGTTGTATATGATATAAATACAAAAAATATTGTGTATAGAGGTTGGGATTCCGAAAAACTTGACGATTTTGCAAAAGCTTATGCCCAAAAACTTGCTGAATATTATAAGGAATTGGGGGAGTAGGCGGTTTTCTGTTCTCGGTTCTCTGTTCTCGGTTCTCGGTTCGGATGTTCGGATGTTCGAATGTTCATCTGTTCGCTTGTTCAAAAATTTTGAAGTAAGAACAATAGAACAATAGAACAATAGAACAATAGAACAATAGAACAATAGAACAATAGAACAATAGAACAATAGAACAATAGAACATTAGAACAATAGAACAATAGAACAATAGAAGTAAGAACAATAGAACAATAGAACAATAGAACAATAGAACAATAGAACAATAGAACAATAGAAGTAAGAACAATAGAACACCTCGGCTTCGCTCGGTGCATCGCAATAGAACAATAGAACAATAGAACAATAGAAGTAAGAATAGAGTTTAGTGTTTTTGGCCTTAGCCAAAATGTCTCGAAACCACCGATTGTTTTTCTCTGCGTTTATCTGCGAAATCTACGGGGACCTCTCCTTTTACGTCCTTTAAATCTACACTACGCAATCCTACTACTAATTTGTTTTTCGGGAATAATATTCTGAAGTGGTCTAAAACGAATTCTGGCTTCGGGGTAGAGGCTGGAATCTGAAGCTAATATTTCAATAATTTCTTTTGTATGTTTACGCAGATAATCTGTTATTGCTGCTGGTGATATCGGAATTTCAAATGCTTTGCCTACTGTTACACCCGTAATTCGTTCGTTATTTGCCATTACACGCTTTACTGCAATTTCAATTTTATCTAACATTGCCGCTGCTCTTTCTTTTTTGTTAGGTTTGCGACTATTAGCAGTTTTTACTGCTTGTTTTTCTTTCGCAGCTTTATTAGCAAGATCAGAACTGTCAAATTCAAGATATTCTTCTTCAATTATAATGGTTTTACTATTATTGAATGAGTTAAGATTATAGGCATATTGTGCAGCATTTTCTACTATTTTTTGCAAGCGGGGTAGGTTCGAGCTAAAATTCTTTAATGATTTAATACACTCATCAGTAAATATAAAATCAACAGAATATTTTTTTGATAAACCAGATATGAAATTTTGTGCAATGCTTACAATTATTCGGTGATGCTCATCTCGTAAGGTTTTAAGTTGGTCCTTACTTATTTTTACGCTATTTATCGTTGTTTTTGTTTTATCGGCAAACTGCTTTAAGTTTTGTAAGTCTTTTTGTGCTTGTTCCAGTACTGCTATCGAAGATTTATAAAGCATATTGGCAATTAGCGTCTTGTTTTCGGTATTCATGCTAATACGACCGCCATCAATACCAAAAAAACTTAATTCGGGCTTAAAACTGATGAAAACAACATCATTATTATTATCGTTACATGAATTAAACCGCATACTTAAAATTGAGTGGTCATCTTCATTGTTAATGCTAAATTGAATTGTTTTAGATTTTGATTCAGTAATGGGAGTGAGCAGATTTCTATTTATTTCCCAGGAATATGTGTTTTTTCGAGGTTTTCTAATTTCAAAGACTTTATCTAATTCAACATCATCCGAAACTTCGTACTTATTTAATTTGCCATTCAGATAAACTGCATTGTAAATGTTTTGGTCTTTTGTAGCGAAATATACGTGCATATCAACACCGTAAGGCATCATTGAAATCAAATGCTTTATTAATATTACACCAGGTTCTTTTGAAAACGAAAATTCCACTACTTTTTCATTAGTTTAAAACGTTTTGTCAAAATTAAGTAATAAAAATTAATTAAGCAAGTTTATTTTTATTTAATTAAGTGCTTAATTAATATTTTAATGCAAAAATTAAGCTTAATTAAACCTATCTATTTGATTATCAATATATATTTGTCAAATAAATAGATGCATTATTTGTAAAAAAATTAAGTTAAATTTAAAGTTATTAAGTTATGAGAGATACAGTTAATATTTTTATCACAGACAATTCGGTTTTATTTGTTTCCCAAACGCTTACTGTGGGGCTAAGTTTCGAGGAACAATCTATGAGACAAATTTCTGAAGAGCTTAAAGCTACATTAATTAGTAATAAGCTAAAAGAACTTGATCTTGACCAGCCAGAATGCGTGTTTATCCTCAGCGAAGACTATTATTCTGTACAAACTTCGGTTGAATCATTTATAAAAAAACAGAATAACGACAGTATTCATGGTCATCAACTCACTTACAAATCGTATTTTAACACAAATGCCACAAGCTCAGAGGTTTGTTCTGAACAATCTAAGTTTTTATTTCAGGGGAAAAAAGTTTTAGATTATTCGGTTTTACCCTTATTGCAGAATTATTTTGTTAGTAAAACGATTATAAAGAGCAATACTCAAAAATATATGAACTTAATTTCTGCCTTTAAAAAAGTTGGAATTACTTATTCGTCAGTTATACCTTTCTCTGAATTTGCATCGTTTACAGCACATAATGACAATTCAAAAAGGGGAGGAGAGACAGTAATTATTTCTTTCCACAAAAGCAAAACATATATTTCTGTGTATCAGGATAATTTTATGCAATATTATAATAATATCAATTACGGTTTTTCAAAAATTGTAGAAGATGTAAGCGATCAATTTAATGTTTCATTAAAAACAGCAAAAAAACTTATTGAATTATACGGATATGTATTTTTACCAAAGAAATATATCAACTTTGTTGTCGATGTGCCAGTTTATGGGGATATTTATGTTGAAGTTAAATTAACTGAACTTTCGTACTGCATAAGAGAGTCTTTACGTAATATGATGGGTATTTTGTTGCAAGATGCGAATGTTAACGACAATGTTAATTTTATCTTTTATAGTGATACAGAAATTAGAGAGTTTAGTAAATTAGTTGGTTTAATGTTAAACGCAGATGCTAAAGACTTATCTTTAAGCCAATTAAACTATCAAACAGTAAAAAACTCAATACTGGCAATGAAAAAATTCGAAATCGAAATAGCTAATACTTCTGAAAAGCAAGAAGAGGAGGAAGAACATATTTACGAAAAAAACGAAAAGTTTAGCATTAAAGAAAAACTTTCAGGCTTAATAGATATACACGTGAAACCTTGGTTGTTAGAATCGGAAAAAGTGTAAGCTGTTCTCAGTTTTCTGTTCTCAGTTTTCTGTTTGCGATGCGCTTAGCAACGCCGAAGTGTCGAAGTGAGCTTGTCGAAATGAACCACAGAGATGTTATTTGTTATTAATTATTAGAATATGCACTAAGGTGGTTGAGGGTTTTGGTCTTAGCCAAAATGTCTCGAATTAAAGGTGCTTGAGCGTTGTGCTGAGCTTGCCAGCACTGGGCAACGCCGAAGTGTCGAAGTAGGTTTTGACCTTAGCCAAAATGTCTCGAAACCACCGATTTTTTCTCTCTGCGTTCATCTGCGAGAAATTTTCTTTGTGCCCTTTGCGGTTTCCTGTCCTTTGCGTTCGTTGCGGTTAAACTTTTTTACTTATATATTTTCCTGTGAAATCTGCGGGATACTTTTTTTTCTAAGCCTAAATCAATTAGGGTTTGTCAAATAATAAGGTGAACAAGTCAAAAAGATTAGTTTATTGTTTTACAATCCCTAATCTTCCATTACCAAAATAAAGCCGCTACCATGAATATTGTTTATTTGTATTTTGTCATCATCTTTAAAGTACTTACGTAATTTTGTGATATAGACATCCATGCTTCTCGCATTAAAGTAGTTATCGTCTCCCCATATTTTCTTGAGAGCCTCATTACGGTCAAGAACATTATTTTTATTGAGAATTAGCTCTTTTAGCAGGTCAGCTTCACGGGGTGTTAATCGAAATGATTGCTCCTTGTGAGTTAGAGTTCGTAGTTTTGTGTCAAAAATATATTTCCCGATTTTAACTTCTTTCTCAATTTCAGGTTTTATACCATTATTCCTTCTTATAATAGCTCTTATTTTAACCAAAAGAACATCAGAATCGAATGGTTTGGTAAGATAATCATCTGCACCAGCTTTAAAACCTTCAAGAACATCATCTTTTAGTGATTTTGCGGTTAGAAAAATTATTGGTACTTTTTTATTTATTTTTCTAAATTCCCTAGCAATACTAAAGCCGTCAACATTTGGTAGCATAACATCAAGAATGCAAAGATCATATTGCTTTTTCTTAAATGCAGGTACCGCATCTTTGCCATCACTAATTAATTCAACTTCAAAATCATTCATTTCGAGATATGATTTTAACACAAATCCGAAATTTACATCATCCTCAACAAGCAATAATTTTTCTTTATCCATGATATTTTATTTTAATGGTAAACTTACTGTAAATGTACTCCCTTTGCCCTGCATACTCTTAACAGAGATATTGCCTTTGTGTGCAGAAACTATTTCGAGTGCATAATTTAATCCTAATCCAAAGCCTTTAATATTGTGAACATTTCCCATTGGTGCACGGTAAAAGCGGTCAAACACTTTGTTCTGAACCTCTTTACTCATTCCAATTCCTTTATCTTCAATCGAGATATTAAATTTATCATCTTTTATAAAGCTTGTAACAATAATTTCTGGAAACTCTTTTGAATATTTTATTGCATTATCTAACAGATTACTTAAAACATTAGTCATAAGGTCTCTGTCAACTGGAATTTTTAAATTCTCTGCACAAATATTAAGCTCAATTAGACCTCCATTTTCTTCAATCACAAGCTCAATATTATTTACTGCATCTGCAACAATATCATTTGCATTTTCCTTGGTTTTTTTGATTTCTAAATTTTGCATATCAAGCATAGCCATTTGCAGTACTTGCTCAATATGATGGTTCATTTTATTTGTTTCTTGCGATATAATATCAAGCATTTTACTCATTGTAACTTCATTAGAACGAGTTTTTTCGTTTTTTATTGATGAAGCAGCAAGTTTTATTGTTGCAATAGGTGTTTTAAACTCATGTGTCATATTATTGATAAAATCATTTTTAATCTCAGTAAGTTTTTTTTGACGTATAAGTGCAAATAAACTAGCACCAAAAACTAAAATAAAAATAAACACCAAAAATGCCGATGTTGCTAACTGTGCATATATCGATTTAAGTGCATATTCTTTTTTATTTGGAAAGTCAACTAATAAAATATCGGGATTTGAAAATAATGAGCCTGGAGTCATATTAAATTTATAACAATGTGAAGATCTGTTAGCGTCAAACTTATCTGAATTTATTTTAATATGGTTTTTATCATCTGTAATAGCAAACTCAAAGTCGAGATTTAATCCCATTGAAGATAGTGATTTTTCTAATATATTATTAACAGTTGCAGCATTAAATCGTTGTTCAATCGGAATTTCTCTCTGCATAAACTCCGTTTCTAATTGCATTACAATTTGATCAAACTCCATTTGTTGTTCTGAAAACTGGTTTTGCATAAATTCTTCGACATTCGAGAAATCATTTATCCCAGAATAAAATGAATAAGTAAAATTTCCAGTTCCTATACCTTGTCCTGGATACGAAATTTTTATTTCCATACCACCCGAAATCTGACTAAAAGCAGGATTTAAACCCAGATGGCTCATGTAAGGGTCGATAGGGAAGATGCTGTCAATATTACGGCTCGATTGGTTTAGTTTATCATAAACAAAAAATATTGCATCGTGCTTTTGCAAGCTTACTAATGTTCGCGAAATAGCCTCACTAATGCCTCTATCAAGCATTTCTTTTGTCCTATTATATGAATTGATAAGATGTACTGTTTGCATCACTATTATTAATATCAGAGCCACTGACATTAAAAAAACAATACCGTTTACCATTTTTTTCTTTTTCATAAAACAAATGTAATCATTGTTTTAACTAATTGATACACGCATTAACTTTTCTTTAACAAGGTTTAACGTTCCTTAAACAATACTTGTGCAAAATAAACCGTTAATTTGTAAACAATTAAATGATAAAGCTGTTTAGTAAATAAATGATGAAAACAATTTAAGAATAACAATACTCTCCTTTAAATAACAATGCTTAATTTTGAAAAGTCTCGACTCCCAATCGAGGCTTTTCTTTTTTATAATCAGTTTTACTGTGCAAGTAAGTAAAATTTATTGAAAGTAAAGAATAAAAGAGTATATGATTTTAATTAGAAATAATCTGGCTTACCTCATATATATTACTTAATCGCAAAAATCGAGCTTAGTTTTTCTGTTTTTCTACCTTTTCTGAGTGCCATTTGTAAACCGTACTTGTTCCTAACTGAGTAAAAGTACCGCTCATACGTACCGTGCCATCAGTATCAACAGTAATAGTTCCAGTATAATCTTGTCGTTGGCTTATGTTCCTAGTAAATGTTACTGTATTTCCGTTGATTTTTCCGTTAATCAAGGGATTTCCATGCATAGTACCTGAGAATTTGTCGCCATTTTGTTCTGCAACAACAAGTTTCGTTTTGTGACCATTGCCTTCATGGTTCCAGTCGCCGCGTAGATTGTAAGTGCCTCCAGTGGTAGGGTTTGAAGCTGGCTGTACGCTTGATTGTGTTGTTTTTACAGTTTTTTCTGAGTGCCATTTGTAAACCGTACTTGTTCCTAACTGAGTAAAAGTACCGCTCATACGTACCGTGCCATCAGTATCAACAGTAATAGTTCCAGTATAATCTTGTCGTTGGCTTATGTTCCTAG
>Ga0265295_1007560_pt1 | contig 12454 bp, 11 predicted proteins | sample Munlansysbiofilm_FD_192503 | JGI IMG/M metagenome (GOLD analysis project Ga0265295, IMG submission 192503) | Leachate microbial communities from a municipal landfill in Southern Ontario, Canada - Methane capture system biofilm | ecosystem: Engineered > Solid waste > Landfill > Unclassified ... | reverse complement strand
CGACTCTGATAGGCGCAATTGGAACCAAAATTTGGCCCTGCTTCAGCGAGGGAAAGACGACACTGTTTTTAAGTGTCAAGCCAAAGCTACTAATCGAAATATTTACGCCCTTTCCCATTTTGGCAATGGATGCGAACGGATGGCGGTGTGAGCAGTGGGGGAGAACGTGGTACATCGTCTTCATCCGCCGCTAAAAACCACCCAATGCGAGTGTTGCTGGCCCGAAGTCATCACATCCCCCACATTGCTTACACCGCGTGTTATGCACTGGTGGTTAGTCTTTCATTTATATTCCTACACGGTAAACTATCCAATATAAAAGTCAGCCTTTCGTGTTCTACCCTTTCCAACCGCTAACCAAAGCTAGCGAATTTTTTTATACTCAGGGCATGTTTCCTATTTTCAACCCGAAGTTTTGAAGATTTTTCTTACGAAGTAGGATCGCAGCGACTACTTCCTCTATTTTTTATCTAGCAGCCCATTACAAAACGCTGGAAATTATCCTATTCAGCTGATACTATCCAAATATTGGTGTAATTTCCACAATCCCAACCAACTTACTATCCCACGAAGCGATTGGTTTTCCAGCCGTTTTTTATTTCAGCCCGATGCGAAACCCTATGAACTTTTCCTTACAATATAAGGCTTTGCTTGTTTTATATAAAGTAGGAGCGTAGCGACTACTTTCTTTTTTATCTTCCTCTGCTTGACCGCTGTCCAAAACTTCAAAACGCTCTCTTTTCCTAATTTTCAAATGGCGAACCGCTGTCCGTTACGCTATTCTGTCAAAATATTCTCTTTTCAGCTGGCTTTGAGGTAAAATCTCGTTATGTTTTCTATCAGTAAATTGGTGTTACCGTGTATTTTGCGATTTTTTCGGCACTTGTGCATAACGGTTGGCGGTATGAAACGTTGCGCATTTCGAAGCACAAACTTATCAGACTGCTAAGCCGTTGATTAAATGTTATTTCGTTCAAATATGGCACTATCCGAGCAATGTTTTATGACCGCGTGTTACCAGTTGGCATTCCTATGAGTTCATAATTTGTACTACGTCCTCCTGCATCTTCTTTTTGCAATATTCCTTTATCAATCAAGTCGTTAATATCTCTAACTGCCGAATCTTTAGAACATTTTGCAATTTTCGCCCATTTTGAAGATGTTAATTTTCCGTCAAAACCATCCATTAATTTATTCAACAATTTTCTTTGACGTTCATTTATTGCCGTATCAATATGTTTTTGCCAGAAATCCGCTTTGAATAATACTCTTATTAGTAATGAATCTGTAGATTTCAAAGCATTAATCAAACAGTTTAGAAACCAAACTATCCAGTCGGTTATGTCTAAATTACCTGTTTGAGTTTTTTCTAAAATCTCATAATATTGCTTCCTTTCTAATCGAATCTGTGCAGACATGCTATAGAAGCGTTGATTACTTTTGTCAGACTGTGCAAGTAGCATATCTGTCAATGCCCTTGTTATCCTTCCGTTTCCATCTTCAAAAGGGTGGATAGTCACAAACCATAAATGTGCAATTGCAGCTTTAATTACCAAATCAATTTTACTATTATTGAACCAATCAATAAATCGGGTCATTTCTTTTTCCACCAAATCAGAATTTGGTGCCTGGAAATGCACTTTTTCTTTCCCCATTGCTCCAGATACAACCTGCATAGGTCCTGTAGTATCTTTTCTCCAATCAGCAACAGTTATTTTATACATTCCGCTTCTACCTGTTGGAAATAAAGCAGCATGCCAATCAAAAAGTCTGTCCGCTGTCAGAGGAGCAAAACATTTTTGAGTTGCATCAAGCATCATTTCAACTACTCCTTCTACATGCCTGTCAGATTCAACTGCTCCTGCTATTTCCATTCCTAATCTGAGTGCAATTGAAGAACGTACTTGGTCAGGATTAAGAAATTCTCCTTCAATCTCCGATGATTTTAACACATCAAGAGTCAACGTATCAAGTAGAGCCTCATTTCTCAAATCGAAACCTAATGTTTCCATTTTTCCAATAAGTCTGCCCTGTAAATTTCTTGCCTCACTTAATAAATCCAAGAAATCATTACTATTCCAAGTAAATTCAGGCCAATTGTCATGTTGATGTATAAAAGCTTTCATTCGATGCATTATTTGCACCGAAAATAGGTTTTATTCGTCGCAAATCAAAATTATTCGTTGCTTATTTTTCGCTAAATATCTCTATTATTCGTTGCACGGTCGTCTTTCATGCTTGCTGGTAACGGTTGGTATAAGAATAGTAGCCGACTGCGTGGCACTTTCCTGTCAAGTTACAAGAAAGTTGAAGCGGGCTAAAATGCTTGAATTTACTACTATCTCGGCTATTATTTTTATACATTGTTACCACACGTTTTTAATCTTCTTCTTGGATTCTATCATCAATCGTAATTTCTTCGTCTATCTCCCTGTCTTGGTGTCCGTTGTATTTATTTGACACTATAACATTAAATCTTTTAAAGAGGTCAAAGAACTCTTCATGAGTAAATTCGGCTTCAAAGTGTAGCTGAACAATAAACGGTTTTATGTCAGTAGTTTTTTGTCGGTCAACACATATTATTGAGCCATTAAAAAAATCAGCATAACCATGATAAAAACTCGCTCCGATTGGCTCATACCTATCAGCATCAACCCCTCTTGAACTTAAAAAATCCTTCAAGTTAGAATGGTCGCTAATATCAGCAGCTGCTGTTCCGATAAAATCATTGTATTGTGTACTTGCTTTCATGTTATTCCATTTTTATTCTTCTAATTTTTTCTTCAATTCCTTTTGTTCAATTTGCCGTTTTAAAAGTTGATTTTCATAATCCATTTTCTCAAGCTCAGAAAATTCTTTTTTACCAAATTTTGTCCAGATTACGTACATAATGATTGAGATTGCGGAAAGGAGAAGTGCAAATAGTGGAAAATCAATGCCTTCGTCAAAGATTATAAAAACTCCAAACAATCCCCATCCTATACCTCCTAAAAAACTAATTATTCCTGTTACTTTTTCTTTCATGTTATCGTATTTTAAATGTGTGGTAACGGTCAAGTATAAGCGTAGTGCGGGATTTCGGAGCAATTCACTGTCCGCCCACCACAAAGTTTCTTAGGAGCAAAAATGCTCAAATTTAGCAGTTCAGCCCGCATTACGCTTATACAATGTGTGTGCCCAGCATGAGCTAGAGCACACCCGTCTTAAAACTCTGGAAAAATTCTAAAAATGCAAATTTATTTGACCAAAGCAAAGGATGGGGATGTTTTTTTTCTATTCCAGAGGGTGTAAGTCCCTTATGTGCAGGAGTAACGTCCTGAAGCATTAGCAAGTCGCAAGGTGGTTTACCGTGAGGTATGCACTGAAGGAAGCGAAACTGCAAAAACCGGTACTGACGAACAGAAACGGGATACGAGGCATAGCTATCAGGGTAAGTAGGCACATCACTGCAACGCCCAAAGAACACCCAAATGATAATTATGTAGATCTCGCAGTCATTGGATGAAGGAATAGGCTCTTACCTGGGGAGGTCTTTGAATGTTCGAGTAACATATACAGAGAAGTCAGCAGATGCCATATTAGTTACTAGTAACGAGCCACGAAAAGAAACCGTGGAGGTTTCACGAAGTAATGAAGGGCTGAACGTTAAGTTGTTCCAAATATTATAGGGAAGCTTTCGCCGAGAGACGAATCTAGCCTTACATTAAGCGGAACAGGGAAAAGAAAGTAAATAAGCTAAAATGATTGAGCAAGTATTACGAAGATCAAACATGTTACGCGCTATGTATAAAGTCCAGAAGAACCATGGTTCAGCAGGAGTAGATCATATGCCCGTAACGAAGCTGTCAGAACTGATGGCAATAGACCAGAATGAGCTGACAAATACGGTTCGATCAGGAGATTACTTGCCACAAGCCATCTTAGGGGTAGAGATACCCAAAGATAACGGGAAGAAACGATGGTTGGGCATTCCAACCGTTACTGACCGTTTATTGCAACAAGCCGTTTTACAGGTGGTTCAAGCAGGTTTCGAGTTCGAGTTTACCGATTATAGCTTTGGTTTCCGCCCGAATAAAAACCTGCACCAAGCCGTTTTAAAAGCACAGGGATATATCAACGAAGGTTTTCAAAACATAGTAGATATTGACTTGAAAGGTTTCTTCGATGAAGTAGACCATTGCCATTTATTACAACTGCTTTACCGTAAGATCAAATGCCAAGAAACCTTACGACTTATCCGTAAATGGCTACGTGCCCCAATTTTAATAAACGGGAAACTGGTCAAGCGCAGAAAAGGAGTACCACAGGGTAGTCCTTTAAGCCCTTTGCTATCTAATATCATGTTACACGAATTAGACAGGTGGTTAGAAAAGAAAGGATTGCGATATGTCCGTTATGCTGATGATTTTAGTATTTATACTAAAACCAAGGCTACAGCCCGAAAGACAGGTAATGATGTTTACAAATTCCTACGGGACAAGCTGAAATTATCTATTAACAGGGAAAAGAGCGGGATTCGCAGACCAGTAAACTTCACCACTTTGGGTTTTGGTTTCGTACCTACTTATGTGAAAGGAGAAAAAGGCAAGTATCAATTGGTCGTCTCTGATAAGAGTTGGAAAAAGCTTAAGCAAAAGCTCAAAAGGATTACCCGTAAAACCATCCCTATGAGTTTCGACGAACGAATTCAAAAACTGAATGAAATTCAAAGAGGTTGGGTAAATAACTACCGAATGGCAAGTATTTACAGCAAACTCAACGAAATTGACGGATGGATTCGTAACAGGCTCAGGTATTGTATTTGGCATCATTGGAAGAAGCTTGAACGGAAAAGGAAAAATCTTATCCGTTTGGGGGTCGAACAAGGTCAAGCATACTCTTGGAGTCGCTCACGTATGGGAGGTTGGGCTATTGCTCAAAGCCCAATTCTTGGAACTACTATCACTTTGGAAAGGCTAAGTAAGCGAGGGTATATTTCTCTACTCGATATTTACAAACAAATTTCCCCACAACTAAACGAACCGCTGTATACGAGACCCGTACGTACAGTGGTGTGAGAGGCTCACCCTATCAGCTAACGCTGGTAGGGCAGTCTACTCGATTAGCAAAAGTTGGCATTCATTCTATTACCAGAGAGTTAGGGTTTTGTCTACAATCCCAAATAGTGTGTACGACAAGCATGTCAGGATAAATTTCATAAAAAAGGATGTATTCATCTACTATTAATCCACGAATTCCTTCATAGTCAGTTTTTATCCCAATTTCAGGTTGTTTTTCTAATAAAACTAATTTTTCGAAAAGCTTCTTGTACAACTTCTTTGAATAAGTTGCGCTTTTATTTCGTTCTGTATAGTACTCAAGAATTTTGAAAAGCTTTGTCTTGGCATTATTTGACCAAACTATTTTGCGTTTAACCATTTATTAAATTCTTTGTCGAGTTCAACCTGTTCAATAAACAGTCCTTGCTTAATTTCTTTTTTTGATTCCTGAATTTCATAGCGTTGCTCTGGAGTAAGGGCTATTATTTGGGATTGCGTTTTTGTGTCAAGAATGGTCTTAATGGCATTTAAAAATGACACGTCATTTATTTCTATTATCCTGTTAATCAATAATTTCTTCAATTCTATTGCAGTCATTTTTTCAGTTTTTCTGTAAACAAATATACGAAAAAATATAGAATAAGGTTTTACCGATTTCGTTTCGAACCAATTTTTGCTAGCAACAAGTAGTTTTAAACCGACCATTCTCGGAAAGTAATCCAAATAATTAATTTTAACCCGCATTAATCATCAACTTTGTAAAAAACGAATAAAAATGCGGGTTACACCGACCTAGTTGCGCCCATTGCTGCCGCACGAGTCCTTGCGTGTGGCTTCGTCGCACTGCCCCTCGCAATTTTCGCCACGAAGTGCCAACCTATTCTAGCCCAAGGCAACGCCTTGGAGTTATAGTAATATACTTATAACACACCGCCCTGTAAGGGCAGGTTAACAACAAATAGTTTTAAACCCACCATTCTCTGGAAGTAAACCAAATAATTAATTATAAATTATAAGACGTATCTTTGCCACACACACAAAAAACGATACAAAATGCTCAAAATCGTCGCCGACAGCAAAATCCCTTTCCTTGCTGGTGCGCTCGAAAAGTTTGCCGAGGTTGAGTATATAGGTGGTAGCAGTTTTACCCCATCTAAAGTAAAAAACGCCGATGCGCTAATTGTTCGCACCCGAACAAAGTGCAACGAGGATTTGCTAAAGGGTTCATCGGTAAAGTTTATTGCATCCGCAACCATTGGGTACGACCATATTGACACCCATTATTGTAAAGCTAACGGTATTGAATGGACCAATGCTCCTGGTTGCAATTCAGGCTCGGTAAAGCAGTATGTAGCCTCCGCATTGGCACAAATTATTTCGATTAAAAACTGCCAGTTTTCCCACATTACGCTGGGCGTTATTGGGGCGGGTAATGTTGGTAGCAAGGTTATTGCTTTGGCTAATCATTTAGGAATTAAAACCCTGGTAAGCGACCCGCCTAGAGCATCAATCGAGGTCACCGAGCAATTTTCCTCCATTGAGCAGATACTACAAGATGCTGATGTTATCACCACTCATGTTCCGCTTACGTACAGTGGGGTAAATAAAACTTATCACATGGTAGATGACCAATTTCTTCGAAAAATGAAGAGCGGCGCATGGATTATCAATACTTCACGTGGCGAGGTTATCGAAACCGATGCTCTTATTCAAGCTCTCGAGAGTCAACATCTTGCCAATGCCATTATCGATGTATGGGAGAATGAACCCGCTATAAATCGGCATCTTCTTAATTTAGTTCACATTGGCACACCCCATATTGCAGGTTACTCGGTTAATGGTAAGGCGTTGGGAACTGCCATGAGCGTAAGGGCCATAAGTAAATTTTTTAACCTTGGAATCGATCATTGGCAGCCTGCTAATCTTCCCTCCGCAAGCCCTGATAAGCTGCACTTTGAATGTAGGAATAAATCCAAAGAAGAAATTTTTACCGAGCTGTGCCAGTTTTCGTACAATATTTTAACCGATAGTAATAACCTCAACCGTTCACCCCAGAGTTTTGAGATGTTCAGAGAAAATTATCCTGCCCGTTTTGAGCCCGAGCATCTAAAGATTGTTCTCTCAGGTAAAAACACTCAAACAGTTGGCTTTATTACTGGTCTGGGGTTCAGCATGTAGAAGGCTCATTTCGGTAGTTTAGCTGTTTTACAAACATTTTTACTTTTCTTTATTCAATCAAAATTCACTAATTTAGTGGCAAAATAATTTCACAGATGACGATACTAATACAAAATATCAAAAAGTTGGTTCAGGTTGAAGAAACACCCCGAAAATGGGTGACCGGAGCCGATATGGCATCGCTTAACACCATCGATAATGCATACTTGCTTATGCAGGATGGCGTGATTAAAGATTTTGGCACCATGGACAGCGTTCCAAAGATCCACCAGAGTGCTCAGGTAATCGATGCCAAGGGGAAAATGGTTTTTCCCTCATACTGCGACTCGCACACGCACCTTGTATACGCTGGAAGCCGCGAGATAGAATATGTCGATAAAATTCGTGGACTTAGCTACGAGGAGATAGCCAAAAGGGGGGGAGGAATCCTTAACTCCGCTAAGCTGCTACATAATACCCCGGAGGATGAGCTTTACAACCAGTCGTTGCAACGAGTGAACGAGATTATTTCTCTCGGTACAGGAGCGGTTGAAATTAAGAGCGGTTACGGGCTTACCGTTGAGGATGAGCTAAAAATGCTTAGGGTAATTAGGCGTTTACGCGAAACCACTCCCATTACCATTAAATCAACCTTTTTGGGAGCACATGCAGTGCCTGCTGAGTATAAAGGAAGACAGGGCGAGTATGTAGATTTAATTATAAATGAGATGTTACCCCTTGTGGCTGCTGCCGAGCTGGCCGATTTTATTGATGTGTTCTGCGATAAGGGCTTCTTTACGGTCGAAGAAACAGCGCGTATGCTAAAAGCCGGTATGAAGCATGGGCTAAGAGGGAAAATTCACGCCAACGAGCTCGATTTTTCGGGTGGTATACAGGTTGGTGTTAAGCACAATGTGCTGTCGGTCGACCATCTCGAGTTTACTGGCAACGATGAGATTAAAGCGTTGCTAAACTCCGAAACCATGCCTACGCTGCTACCAGGGGCTGCTTTTTTCCTTGGAATGGTCTACCCACCCGCTCGTAAAATGATTGAGGCTGGACTGCCCATTGCCCTTGCATCCGACTATAACCCAGGCTCTTCGCCCAGTGGCGATATGAAGTTCGTAATGTCCCTGGCATGTGTTATCATGCGTCTTGTTCCCGAGGAGGCCATTAACGCTGCAACAATTAACTCGGCCTACGCCATGGGAATAAGCGATACGCATGGAAGCATTGCGCGAGGTAAGGTGGCCAACGTGTTTATAACAAAGCCAATGAATAACTATGAGTTTATGCCCTATGCCTATACCACAAACCTTATCGATACGGTTATACTAAAAGGTGAAGTGTGGAAGTAGTCTCCTCTGAATATCAAATTAATTTTACCATATGAGAAAAATTTCGTATACTGTTGTTGTCTCGCTAACTATATTTCTTCTGATAGGAGGGTGTGGGCAATTTAATTTTCCAACCAACTTCCAACTACCACAGCAAGCCCAAGGGTTAACCACTACCGAGGTCATAAAAGGCTTAAAGGAAGCCCTAACGGTTGGTGCAACCAATTCGGTGGGCTCAGCATCGCAAACCGATGGGTTTTTCAAAAACCCTCAGCTATTCGTACCATTTCCCCAGGAGGCAATTAAGGTAAAGAATACGCTTGAAGCAGCAGGGTTGAATCAACCCGTAAATAATTTTGTCCTTTCGTTGAATAGAGCCGCCGAGGATGCATCCAAACGTGCGCTGCCAATTTTTAAGAAAGCGATTATAGGTATGTCTTTTACCGATGCAATGGGCGTACTTAAGGGTAACGAAACGGCAGCAACCGATTACCTAAGGGCTAAAACCACAAACCAGCTAAAGGCCGAGTTTACCCCCGTGGTAAGGCAATCGATTAGTAAGGTGAAGGTTACTAGCTACTGGAACCCCATTGTTACCAATTACAACAGGTTAACATTGCTAACTGGTGCCGAGCAGGTAAACCCCAACCTCGAAGAGTATATTACCGAGCGAACCATCGACGGGCTATTTACTCTAATTGCCAAGGAGGAGGCACTAATCCGAAAGGATCCAGCGGCCCGGGTCTCCGACATACTTCGCAAGGTTTTTTCACAACAGTAAAGGGGTATTCATTTTTAAAATAAATTCTCACGTCATCCAATGTTTGCAAAAACTATTAAATCCGAAAATAATTTTCTGCAAATTTTACATATATTATCTTCTAAATAAATAAACAGATGAAAAGTAAGCAGCTAATCGAATGCGTTCCAAATTTTAGCGAGGGGCGCGACATGAACATCATTAACCAGATAACCGCTGAAATAGAGGCGGTTGAGGGTGTTCGGCTTATCGATGTGGATCCAGGGCATGCAACTAACCGTACCGTGGTTACCATGGTTGGAACACCCCATGAGGTTTGCGAAGCGGCCTTTAGGGCCGTTAAAAAAGCGGTCGAGCTAATCGATATGAGCAAGCACAAGGGCGCGCACCCCCGCTTTGGTGCAACCGATGTTTGCCCGTTGGTACCCGTTGCCAATATAACAATGGATCAAACCGTTGAGTACGCTCGTAAGCTTGCCAAACGAATTGGCGAAGAGCTTGGTATTGGTGTTTTCTGCTACGAGTTTGCCGCTTTCGAAGAGAAAAGGCGTAACCTGGCCAGCTGTAGGGCTGGTGAGTACGAGGCATTGCCAAAGCGACTTCAGGAACCTGAGTGGAAACCCGATTTTGGCCCCGCTACGTTCAACCCTAAAAGCGGCGTAACCGCCGTTGGTGCTCGTAATTTTTTATTGGCATACAATGTTAACCTAAATACTACGTCAACCCGCAGGGCTAATGCGGTTGCCTTCGATATCCGCGAAAAGGGTAGGGTAAAACGTATTGGTAACCCAATAGTAGGCAAAAAGGCGCTCGATGAGAACGGGAATGAGATATGGATTCCGGGTAGCCTAAAGGCTTGCAAGGCCATAGGCTGGTTTATTGATGAGTTTGGAATTGCCCAGATTTCAATAAACCTTACCGATATTACCGTTACCCCTTTACATATAGCTTTCGAGGAGGCTTGCAAAAAGGCACAGGAAAGAGGGTTAAGGGCAACAGGTTCCGAATTGGTAGGAGTTGTTCCGCTCCAGGCCATGCTCGATGCGGGCAAGTATTTCTTGCATAAGCAGAACAGGTCAACCGGCATTGCCGATAGCGAAATCATAAAAATTGCCGTTAAGTCCATGGGGCTCGATGAGCTTTACCCATTCGATGCCAAGAAAAAAATTATTGAGTATATTTTAGAAGATGACTCTCAAAAGAAGCTGGTTGATATGACCCTTGCTGATTTCACTCTCGAAACAGCATCCGAGTCGCCTGCTCCTGGAGGCGGTTCAGTTTCAGCAGCTATGGGTTCTATGGGCGTGGCTTTGGCCACAATGGTGGCAAACCTTTCGGCGCATAAGGCCGGATGGGATGCTCGTTGGCAAGAGTTCTCCAATTGGGCCGATAAGGGTAAGGAGTACATGGATCAGCTTTTAAAGCTGATTGATGAGGATACCAACGCTTTCAACAAAATTATGGACGCCTTTGGTTTACCCAAGGGTACCGACGAGGAGAAGGCCGCAAGAAAAAAAGCAATACAGGATGCCACGCTTTACGCCATCGAGATACCCTATAAGGTAATGGAGTTATCGTACCAATCTATGGAGGTGATGAAAGCCATGGCCGAAATGGGTAACCCCAATTCCGTTTCCGATGCTGGTGTGGGTGCGCTTGCAGCCCGAAGCGCCGTAATAGGGGCTTACCTTAATGTAAAAATTAATGCGCAGGACCTCGAGGACAAGAAAAAAGTAGCCCAATACATTGAGAAAGGTAACGAAATTGCGAAAAAAGCAGAGCTGGCCGAGAAAGAAATTATGGGCATTGTAAATAGTAAAATAACGCTGTAAATATGTTTAACAGTCAGGCAATGAAGTGCTTATTTGCTTCCATTGGACTATTATTGTTGTTTTTATTATTAATTGTTAATCAATGTTAATAGTTTTTTATCGCATTCGTTTGTAAATAGGATTATTATTCATATTTTAGCGGTGTTAAAAAATTATTAGCTCTATTTTATAAACCTAAATTTAGTTCTATGAAAAGACTATGTGTATTCCTTGCAACGGTTGTGTTTGTTGGAATTAATTTCCTACAGGCGCAGACTGTGCAAATTACCGGTACTGTTACAAGTGCCGAGGATGGGATGTCTGTTCCAGGGGCATCTGTATTAGTTAAGGGAACATCAATTGGTGTCGCTACCGATATTGATGGTAAGTATTCTATTAGTGTTCCTCAAACAGCCACTACTCTTGTGTTTAGTTTCATTGGTATGATTCCTCAAGAGGTGGAAATTGCTGGAAGAACTGTTATTGACGTAGTTCTACAGATGGATGCAACAGAACTTGAGGAAGTTATTGTTGTTGCCTATGGAACAACAACTAGAAGTTCTTTTACAGGTTCTGCAGGTACTGTTAAAGCAGAAGAGTTGCAGAAGAGACAAGTTTCGAACATTTCCAATGCTTTATCAGGACAAGTAGCTGGTGTTCAAACTACTAGTAGTAGTGGTCAGCCAGGTACTTCGGCTACAGTAAGGATTAGGGGTTTTGGTTCAATGAACGCAAGTAACACTCCACTTTATGTAGTTGATGGTGTGCCTTATGATGGCAACATCTCGTCAATCAACCCTCAGGACATTGAAACAATGACCGTGTTGAAAGACGCTGCCGCAAATGCTTTGTATGGTGCACGGGGTGCAAACGGTGTTATATTGATAACAACCAAAAGGGCAAAAGGTAAAGAGGCGGTCGTTACTTTCGATTCAAAATGGGGTAATAACGCGAGGGCTGTCCCAAATTACAATGTAATGACCGATCCTGCCATGTACTATGAGTATTTTTATCAAGGCTTGTACAATTCTCAGGCTTATAATGGTAAACCAGCTTCCGAAGCCTATGCGTATGCAGATGACCAACTACTGGACCTGTTAGGTTATCAAGTTTATACTATCCCTGACGGAGAAAGATTCATTGGTACCAATTTTAAACTTAACCCCAATGCGACGCTAGGTTATTCAGATGGTGATTATTACTATACTCCAGACGATTGGTTTAAAGAGATTTTTGATGCCCAAAACCTACGTCAGGAATATAACGTATCGGTATCTGGAACTTCTGATCGTTTCAACTATTACTTCTCAGCTGGCTTCCTTGATGATAGTGGAATTGTTTCAGGATCAG